>ENA-UOOK01000665-UOOK01000665.1-fermentation-metagenome-genome-assembly--contig:-NODE-665-length-45403-cov-50.610435_pt1 | contig 45403 bp, 50 predicted proteins | sample MGYA00245777_ERZ724023 | MGnify/ENA primary metagenome ERZ724023 (study PRJEB28704, sample SAMN03018312) | fermentation metagenome | biome: anthropogenic terrestrial biome; feature: soil; material...
TGGTCGGAAGTACAACCTGCTGGGAATGCGGATAAGTATTGGTTTGCCTCCGCAATGTCGGATGACGGGTCAAAGATTATCGCTGGCGTTAATGGTGGTCGTCTCTACTTATCCACCAATTCAGGCACAAACTGGTCGGAAGTACAACCTGCTGGGAATGCGAATAAATATTGGCAAACCTCGTCAATGTCAAGTGACGGGTCGGTAATTATCGCTGGCGTTTACGGTGGTCGGCTGTATCTCGGCACGGAAGCAGGGGGTGGCGACCCATCATCCATCATCAACCACATTATGCACTATCGAAGACTAATGAGCAGATAGGGAGTTACTATGAACATTCTCAAACAATCAACAGCGGCAACAATCAAGCTTGGACCCTTCGTGGATGACACGGACGGCAAGACAGCAGAGACTGCTCTCACTATTGGGCAAGCGGATATCCGTCTCAGTAAAAATGGCGGTGACATAGCACAGACCAACAATGCGACTGGCGCAACCCACGACGAGTTGGGCTACTATGATATCCCGCTCGACACGACCGACACGGGCACGCTTGGCAGGTTGCGGGTGCTGGTCAGCAAGGCGGGCGCATTGCCGGTGTGGCAGGACTTTGTAGTTGTGACCGCGAATGTCTACGATAGCATGTTCTCAACCGACAAGCTCGATGTGGCAGTAGTTGAAATGGCAACCGATGTTTTGACAGCCGCCGCCGTGAAAGCCGATGCGGTCACGAAGATACAGAATGGGCTGGCAACTTCCGCAGCGCTCGATACCGTTGACGCGAACGTCGATTCCATTCTCGCCGACACTGGCACGGACGGGGTGGTACTTGCATCAACTCAGGGCGCAATCACATGGGCACAGCAGAAGATTGTGGCTGATGTAGCGAATGAAGGGGCGTTAGATATAACCAATACTAATGCGGAGGGTTTTGGTCAACGCAATTTTGGCACAAAAATTGGGCAAGCAAACATTGCAATCAATACTAATGCGGGCGAAAATGCAATTGGTCAGATAAACTCAGGTACGTCAACCAACGGCAACAACACTGCTCTTGTTTACGGACAGCAGAACAAAACAACGGTAATATCAGGCGCAGCACTCGACAGTGAATCTGTTAGTGGTTTTGACTCGGCACTTGCTCTCGAAGCGACCCTCACGGCAATCAAAGGCGCAGGGTGGACGAATGAGACCCTTGTCAAGATTGTGACAGACATTGCTGCTATCTCGGCTGGTTCTGGCGCTACTGCACAGGAAGTTTGGGAGTACGCTACCCGTGTACTCACAGCAGGCACGAATATTGACCTCTCTGCTCTGGCTACGGCTGCTGACTTGGCTACCCTTGATGGCAAGGTAGATACAGTAGATGGCATTCTGGATGACCTGCATGACACGGACATCCCTGCTATCAAGGCAGAGACGGCTCTAATCGTTGCAGATACTGGCACGGACGGGGTAAAGGTAGCTGATGGCGCTTTAGGTTCCAATGAATTTTCTATAGACTACTGGAGCACTCTTGGGATGATGCTGCCAGACCCATCTATTGTTACAGCTATCAAGGCAAAGACAGACAATCTACCTGCTGACCCTGCTGATGACAGTGACATTGACGGGCAACTGGCAGCAATCAAAAGCGTGCTTGATAATGTGCATGACACCGATCTCCCTGCAGTAAAGACTGTTGTGGATGACATTCACGACACTGACCTGCCAGCAGTAAAGGCAGAGACTGCGCTCATCGTAGAGGACACAGGCACTACCATCCCTGCTACGCTGGCTACTATTGCAGGTTATACAGACGGCATTGCTGGCGATGTCTGGAGTTATGCTAAGAGAACTTTGACGCATCCTTCGGTGTCTGCGGAAGAGCCAGAGGATTCTAATACTCTGATACTTTATAGAGATGCTGACATAGCAATAGAGTTGACAGATTTGACAATTCCTGCAGGCGCTAAAAAGTATATATTCACAATCAAGGATAACTTAGATGGTGGAGATGACCAGGCTGTACTACAGGCTTCTTATGCCATTGATGGCAGCGAAGTAGAAACTAACACGCTTGTCTACATCAACAGTGCCGTTCCACCAGCGCTTACAAACCCTGTTACATTTACGCTTACTGAAACTAATATCACAATTGACCTAACGGCTGAAGCAGCAGCTTTGCTTCCACGATATGAGCGTGGTTATTTGAATTGGGATTTGAAGCTGGTTACAGATGCAGCCGTAACGATTGTGCTACAAGGCTTAGCTCAGATAATCGGCACTTCAACCAGGGCTATTGAATAAGAGGTGTGATATGGAATTAGGATGGATGTATGAATTAGAAAAGTTAGTTATTGTAATTGTCGGTCTGCTAATGGCATATGCAGAATGGTCACAGGCAATCAAGTATCGGCGCAGTTGGGTAAAGTGGGGGCTTGGCGCAATGGGTATCTATTGGTCTATATATTATACCTATTCGCTTATACGAACCGTCTTTGATGTGCCCTTCCCAGAGCATCGGATATTTGTTAGAGCAGGGATACTGCTAACTATATCACTTGTCACGTCTGGTGCTTTCCTAACGCTAAGAGAGTTGAAGAGGTTGCACAGATGATTGATACAATTATGCAGGGTATCACAATAGCAGTATCATTAACTGCTCTATTCTTTTCTATAAAAAAACAGGGGCACGAGACATCCTTGATAGATGAAACTGCAGCCAAGACTGCTTCTGAGGGGGATAAGATTGATGCCGATACAATCAAGACTTTATATGGTCTGGTGAATGAACAGCAATTAGTTTACAAAACTTATAAAGAAGAACAGGAAGCCTGCTATGCCCAGCTCAAAAAAGAATTTGAGCTGTACAAGAATGAGACCAGCGCTCAGATAGCAGATGTGGTGCACGAGAATAAGAAGCTGCGTTCCTGGGCGAGACGATTATGTAAACAGCTGGAAGCAGCAGGCATTGTGCCTGAGCAATATGAAGTATAATAATAACTAAGGAGAATAAAACTATGAACCCTATTTCTTACACACCCGACCTAATCACGATGGTTGTTGGTGTTATTTTGTCCTTATTGTTCAATTACTTCCCTGTATTGAACACCTGGTATGCAGCACTGAAGTCTGAGGTCAAGTCTGCCATTATGATTGGATTGCTTGCTGCCACTTCAGTTTCTATCTATTTGCTGAGCTTATATGGAGTAATCGAAGTTAGCGGTCCAATTACCTGGACTTTGGTGCTCCGCACTTTTGTCTTGGCTTTGGTCGCTAACCAGTCAACGTATGTAGTCGCACCGCAAACTAACGCTGTAAGAGAAGCAAAACAATAATACGAAACAAAGCCCCTCTAAAACGAGGGGCTTTCAATTTCTCTGAGTGAATGCTTTAGATTTTCAAGGCGGGCGCAGATATTATCCAGGTTCTCTTTGAGCCTTGCGTCTTGTATTTCCACTTTGTATAACACACCGAGAGCTTTTCCCACTAAGGCATAAGGCTGAGTGATGGCGGGGTACTTGTGCTCTTTGAATGTGGTAACGTTCCAGCCTTCGTCAACAGCTTGGTTCAGCAGCTCAACGTCTCTTGGGTCGTATGGGTCTGCGTTGCGGTAGAAAGACCAGTCCATCATCGGGTATTCCAGTCGCTTATCTGTGGTCCATCGTCTGGCAGCGTTCTCATACTCCTGCAACATCTCATAAGAATAGTTAAGATAACCTGCAATGTATTTGAGGACTCCCTCTCTGTCGTTGTGAAGTTCTATCAACTCTATCAGGATGTCACCTATCTCAAGCTGGCTATCTCTTACCCGCTCAATAAGCTCCTGTATCCTGTCGAGATAGTCGTCTGATATTTTAATCGTTGGTTGTTGGTCCATCTGTTATCGCTCCATTTATTTCATTGTGTTCATTTAGAATAATTGGCTTCTCTAATATAGGGTTATAGTCTTTTGTGTCTATAAATTTTATCTCTGCTATGTCTTTATAGAGATAGAGAAACAGTTTTAGTTTATGTTCTTCTATCCTGGACCACCCGACTTTAGCGTTCCGATAGTCCTCTATGATTACACGCTCTTTAATTGTATCGTAGTATTCGTATTCTGCGGTGTAATATACAGAGGTATATTCCTCTCCATCATAAGTGAACCCTTCTATCAAAGTGTACTTCGGCTTGAATTTCAGATTCTTTATAGCTCCTGTGGCTTGCAGATACATCAGGTCCTGGTATCGCCACATCATAGCCTTAGAGTAGAACCGCTTGCCTTCAAACAAGTATCTCCTGGCGTATGTAACTTCGCTTGGCTCAACCAGCAGCTCTGACCGTTCTATGCCATTGTCTTTGAGAAACCGTGCTATTCTTTTCTCAAGCTGTTCCTTACTGAACACTTCAACGACTCTGTTGAAGCCAGTCTCCATGTTTGTTAGTTTGTAATTTCGTGAAGCTTTTGCCACCATAGTTCATCCTCTTCTATTTTTGCTGTGACCTGCCTATAAGACAGACCGTCTATGTGCGCCACAGAAAACCTCACATCCTTTATCCTGTCTGCTTGGTAGTCATCCAGTGCTTTTTCAGGTGAGAAATTCGAGAGCCAGATTGTAGTGTTCTTATCAGCTCTGCTGTAACGGCGGTCTACTATCTCTGACCAGGCAGCTTTAGCGAAGTCGGTAGCGTTTTGTCTACCGACCTCATCCACTACCAGAAAATCTATGTTTTCTAAATCCTGCATCCTGCTGGCATAAACCTTCTGCCCACGCTCTTCATCGTAAGAAGTTCTAAGCCAATCCATAATCTTTGCCTGTGTTGTGTAGCGTGAAACTTTGTTGTATTTGTAGTGCGCTATTATGCAGGCTGACTTTGCATGTAGGGTCTTGCCTAATCCTGGTGGACCATAGATATAAGCCATGCCGTTGCCTTCTCTCAGAAGACTGGCAATGGTCTTTTGTAACAACCGAGCCTGGTCTGTGGTCTTGTTGAACCCGCCCCAGTTCAGCCTGCCAGCTTCGTGTTTATATATTCCCATCTCATCATCCCAAGTGACGGCATATATGGCGGGGCATAAATACGTTTTCCCAAACTTAGGGTCGCCTAACGGCACATCGTAACCTATGAAGCCTATGCCGTGGCAATAAGGGCAGCTGTCATCGTGCATCATTTATCCTTTACTGCTATAACCAGTTCCTTGCCGTACACATCAAGGATTTTTTGCAGGTTTTTGAGAGAGACGCTGTAATAGTTGCCCTGCTCTACCTGCCCAATATACTTTCTTGAAACGCCAGCTAAGTCTCCAGCTTCCTGCTGGGTAAGGCGCTTGGCTTTTCTAAGTTTTCTAAAATCAATCTCGTCTGTCTTGTTACGCTCAAAGTGTTCTGCTAACAATTCTATAAGCTTATTGGCATCCATAATAGTTTCCCTTTGTCTACTTTATCTATGTGCTCAGCTACTTCATCAATGGCTACGCTGTCTTTTACATCCTCGCCAGTGAATGGGTAGATTATCCAGTTGTTGTCCTGCGCTCTTCTCACCTTCCAGTAGTCTCTTGTGATACCTGCGTGGGTAGTGTGTCCGCTCTTGGTATGAGTACCACCATTGATTTCTACTGCCAGGCGGTATCTTTCCCAGCAAAAATCGTAGCGGTGCTTGCGCCCTGGGATGATAACTTCTTCCCTGCTTGGCTCTGGCAAGCCCCTGTCTTTTACTTGTTGAGCAAACAGTTCTTCTAACTCACTCTTTCTCACTTCTCACCTCGCAAACTCGCAAGGCACACCACAAGCCAGCCTATCCCGATTACCAACGTCAAGCCTAATGCAATGTCAAGAAGGGTCATTCATCACCCCCTGCCGCCCACCACAACCAAGCGACCAGCAGTAGGATTGCCAGACATACACTAATTCCGGTCAAAAATCCTGCTATAAAACTCACCATCTCTCACACCCCTTCCATTCGGCAACAAGGGCATCGTAATCTCGGCGCCCTCGATGAAATTCCTCAATAGTTTCCGGCTGTTTCATCATACGACCAGCCTCAATCAGCCGCTCGATAAACGCTTCCAGTTCTGCAATGTGCTTACGAAGGTCATCCTCAATCGGGCGGATGTTCCTGTTTTCTGCTTCATTTTCCGCAGCGTATTGACAGTAGGCAATAAATGCCAAACCATCTTGCATCTCCGTGCTTAGAACATTTTTTCCACCACAAAACGGGCAGGGTTTCATTTCACTCATCTCTCACGCTCCTTTGACTGTTTTAAGCATTGCTTGCCTGACGCCTTCCCGTCCTGACCGATTTTCACGACGTACCCGCCGTATTGATGTCGCTGGTCGAGCCAGTTCTCGAATGCCACAATCATTTTAGCGGGTAATGTCGGTTCGATAAACTCGAATATCCGAGTCGTTCCGCTCGCGAACTGCACGTAAACCGTTGTCTCGTTCGTGAGCTTCATGCGCTCGACGTGTTGAAAATTGATTACAACTGTCGTACTCATTCCTGCACCTCCTCCAAATAAACCTAAATCCTCTGCCCAATGACGGCGTAATTCATTCTCGCTCATTTTTCACACTCCTCTAACAGACCCAAATCCCCTGCTCGATGGCTCGTCTTTGCGAACTCTAAAATTGCAGTTTGCGCCGCTAAGTAGTCTGCATCGTCACAATCCAACGCGCAAAAGTGAGCGGCGATTTGTGCTGCAATGCGCTTATCAACGATCATCCCCTTGCTACCACACCACAAGGGCAGACAGGTATAATCGAGGTCAGCACCTCGCAGGTCAGCACCTCGCAGGTTAGCACCTAGTAGGTTAGCACCTCGCAGGTCAGCACCTTGCAGGTCAGCACCACGAAGGTCAGCACCTTGCAGGTCAGCATCTCGCAGGTAAGCACCTCGCAGGTAAGCACCTCGCAGGTCAGCACGTTGCAGGTCAGCACCTCGCAGGTAAGCACCTTGTAGGTCAGCACCTCGCAGGTAAGCACCACGCAGATATTGCAGGTCAGCACCTCGCAGGTTAGCATATTGCAGGTCAGCACCTCGCAGGTTAGCACCTCGCAGGTCAGCACGTTGCAGGTCAGCACCTTGCAGGTTAGCATATTGCAGGTTAGCACCTTGCAGGTCAGCACGTTGCAGATATTGCAGGTCAGCACCTCGCAGGTCAGCATATTGCAGGTTAGCCCTTGCTCCACCTTCATCTTCCAGCCACAACTTGTGTTGCTCTAATATTGTTTTTAATTCGTCTGTGTTCATTCCTGCACCTCCGATAGTACTGGAAGTGGCATCCAATGGGTGACGTATAGATTGCTATAAACATTATCAATATCCACCTCGTCGTTTACCCATTTTCCATTTCGATAGGTATAAAAGGCACGTCTTGGTAAATTATGCGGGCTATTAGTCGCGCGAACCCACACCAGCTCACAGTCTTTCGGCAACCGTTCGCTCACCGGAATCCATTTATCATCCTGCCGCTCGATGTCACTATGAACGGTAAATCGTTCACTTTCCTGCAACAATTTTTTTCCGCAAAAAGGGCAAAACGTATGAGTCACTATTAACCGTTTGCTTTTCTTCTTGTCAGCAGCTTTATATTCCAATATTGTCCCTGTAATTCCAGACAATGACACTGGGTCAAGATAAGCTTCTGTTATTTCTTCTAACGGCAAAAGTTTCTCAATGATTGATTCAATCATCGGTTTCACGCAATCGCATTCGTAGATAAATCCTCTAATTTCACTCATCTCATCCTCCTAAAACGGTATGCTGTCGTCATCAGCCAGCGGGTTGACCACGAATCTCTTGCCACACTTGCTGCATAAATAAGTACGTGGTTTGGTCGGCATCCCCTTCTTGCTGGGGTCTACTTCTTTGAACGTGCGCTCAGACTTGCAGTGCGGGCACGGCGGGTTGTCTAATTTGTATGCGCTGAACAACCTGTCAAGATAGATATCATCTGTAGAATACATATCACTCATCCCAATACCCTTCGTATTTCTCTGCCAATGTCATCAGCCTGCTGTAAGTGTTCTCTAACTCTCGTTCTTCAAACTCAGTCCAGACGTACATTTCGAGTATATCTAATATCCTCTGGGCTTTACCCCTCAGGTCTTTTGTTCTTGGCAATTCAAGCGCTTCATCGTACTTTTGGTATTTCACCTTCGCCATTAATTCAGTCATCCAGGGTTCGAGCTTCATCATCTTGTACTCCTCACTTTCAAACTCACACTTGGGTTGCCTTCTGATCGGAACACCAGTATTTCTGGGTGTGCTACCGCATAGCCATCGAGTCCTTTGGTGTCCCAACTTACACGCGCCTTTGAGTACACTGCCTGATGATGATCACCTGAAATTGTCTGCCCGGCAGCAATGACTTCGGCTTTGATCAGTTTAATCAGCTCTTGGTTTCTGCTGTTGACTTTCTCAATGATCGGGTCTATCTCCTCGTCAATCTCAGCAAGTCTCGCCTTGATCTCGGGGGTTATAACCTTATCAACCATTGCCTGCCTTTCGCCATTCAGCAGGTCGATCCCTGCTAAGTTGTTGGTATATTCGTCCAGTAATTCCTTTGCGTTCATTCCTGCACCTCCGGCGACTCTGGAAGTGGCAACCAGTGAGTCGGATTACCGGTATGACAACCTTCAACATCCCACCAGTTATCCACCCCACCAAAAGCGATATGATGTCTGTAATATGCGGCAGTCAACATAGTATCCACATACGCTGCCAATACAGGTTCGCCATCTTCCGGCAACCTCTCACTCACAGGAATCCAGCGTTGCTTTTCCTCAAGCTCGGCAATATATTCGCGCAACTCTCTCTGCGCCTTGTTAATCCGCGTCTGCCAGTCCGGTTCAACCCGGCGCACGAATGCAATGCACGCGCTCACAAGCTCGTTCACAAGTTCGTTTGATGATTTAGCGTTCATGTCTCTCCTTTTAGTCGTCAACTATTTCGATTGAATAATCACAATGCTCACAACGCCAGCGCTCACCTTCGCCAACTTCTTCTGTTGTGGTTGTGTAGCCGTCATACAGCAATCTGCCACCACAGCGGGGGCAACGCGGTACGTGCTTCTCGTCCCACCGCTCCACTTGGAAGTAAAGCAGGCTGGTGTTTCCCCTGACCTTGTAAACAGTGTCGGGGTAGTAGAAGTAACGTTGTTTGAACGCCTTTACCGCGTCATCATAATTTCTGCCGTAACTGATGTAGTAGGTTGCGTCTTGCGGTAGGTCGTAAATGCTTTCAAGTTCGTGTGTTTCTGTCATTTTTGCTCCTTTATCTGGTCTAAAAACTTCTGCCTTTTCTCTGCGTCAGGTTCTGTTGTACCCGGCTTTATGGACATTCCTATCATTGATTGCACTTGCCAGGGCGTAGGTGGCTGACCTTTCTTCCCACGCCAGTCCTCTGTTTGCCACCACGCTGAAAATTCAGCCACTTTTTCGGGGGTATATCCATTATCCAGTAATCTTGTTGCTACTTTGTGCAACATTGGAATATTGTCGGAATATTTTAGAGACGTGGCATCTGCAACCGCTGCCGCCAACGGTCTTATGGCTTCAATAGGATGCTTTGATTTACGTTTTGACTTTGGTTCTGGTTTGCCAGACTGTAAGTCTGAATCTAATGTAGTATTCTCTGTTATTAACAACGTATCATTTTGGCACGTTGCAATGGTATCAATTTGACCTGTTGGCTGGGTATCATTTTGATACTCTGGCTCTGTATTGTACATACTAAAAGCATTGTCAAGTTTCTCGTAGTTGATACGATAAAACTTCTTGCGGTTAGTAGATTTACTCTGCCGTGATACCACGATGCCGTCCTGTTCGAGCTTCAAGAATGTGCGTTTGATGGTGATTACACTCCAAAATGGGAACTGTTCGTGCCACTGTTTGTAGGTGTTGTATACCCAACCGTCCTTGGATTTCAGAGACCAGTAATGCAATTGCTGTACGATAATCGCTTCGTTCAATCCGATAGCGCAAGCCAGTTGCGGCAGGATTTGAAGGGGCTGTTCGGGTATAAGTAGTTTGCTCATATGTTACTCCTTATGCCAGGTTACGAAGCCACCTGGCGGGGCTACTAAAACTTAGAAGGATTCGATAAGGATGTTTTCGATTTCTTCTTTTGCGAAGGGGTCAATCTCACCATCGCTAAGTCCTAACCATGCGTACATGGCTGTCATTGTTTCTGGTGATAGCTCAGCAAGGGCGGTAGTACCAAACAGATAAGTGAGCATTGTAGTAATGTCTTTCACTGCATAGCTACCAGTAATTGCTTCGATAATCTCAGCTTGTACTTCGCTCGTGGCGGGCTTAGCGCTCTTTGCTCTTGTTTCAAGCATAGACTTCAGCTTCTCAGGTGCAAGCGGGCGTTTGTTAGAGCTTGACGCTTTCGGCTGGGGCTTGGCAGGTGCAGGTTTAGCTGGGGCTGGGGCTGTTTCAGTGAACGAGCCGTCAATGTAGTCTTCCACATCCTGAGTGAACCAGTCGCTTGCGTTGGTTGCGTTGAGTACAGCAGCCACGAGCGCTCGTTTCTGTGCCATTTTCTGGATGGTATTTACAATGTCTGCCACGTCTGGGTTAGCCACCCTGCCTGTGTGCTGGCTTTCAATCGCTGGGTCGCCGTCTTTGAACTTAGCACCACAGCCACCTTTCTTCGCAAAGCAAATCCAACCACCACCATATTCTGATTTACCTTTGATGATAGCTCCTGCTCCACATTCTGGGCAGGTCCGCTCTGCCTTACGGTAGCGGTATTTAGTTTCCCATGAATTGCACGAGCCTTCGCCTTGTCCTGCCACAGTGCCGTTCCGTAACAGATTACACTTGTAGAAGAAGTAGAAGAACGGCTCTCCACCGTGGTCCTTACCTGTCCAGTCTGCCACCTTTTCGATAATGTCGTAGGTCACAGTAAGACCAAAGAACGTAGCGAGTTTCTCTGCGCCTGGCTTGAGCAATACTGACTTGTTGCTTGTGCCTGGGATAGAGCCGTAGTCCACATCTTTGTTTAAGACCTTATCAATAAAGTCTTTCATGTCCTGATAGCGGGTTAGTGCTGTTTGCACGTTTACTACAGGGCTGAGGTAGTTGCTGGCGTTAGAACCAGCGTTGTATTCGATAATCTCATTCATTGTTAGTATCCTTTTCTAATAGTTTGTTGGTCAATGAGCTAAATTCCTGCTCTTTCATCATTAAGTCTAATACGATAGTATTTAATGTTCCTTGCGCTTCTTCGCACCTTGATTCGGCTATGTCTCGGATAGCTTTCAGCTCCCTTATATCATTGGCTGTTTTTTCGATAGTCTTTAATAGGTCATTCATTCTCAGTCTCCTTCTGTTCTTCTAAGTAATCCAGGAATGTCAGGATTTCTTTCATGTCGTCTCTTGTAATCCAAAGATTAGAGATGAAGCGCCACCTGTCGTTTACAAAATCAAATAAAATAGTTCCTACATTTGATTCTGGTAGGCTGGTCGTTGTGACTTCGTACTGAAGCCCGCCTGCCTTCGTGATGAAGTTGAAATTTCCTTCTGCCATAATTCTCCTTTCGATAATCTAAAACATTGATAGTTGACCACGCTCTTGCATAAGCAAGGCGGGTGCGGCAAGTAGTATGCGTCTTGCCATTGGGTCTATGATTGTAACTTCTTTTCCAGCTTCCCATCCGTCTTGCGGGTTCATCCATGCAAGCAGGGCTATGTAATCTTCGTCTGCTGGTGTGCGTTTACCTGTGATGTACTCTAACGCTTGGTCCGTTAGGTCTTGCTTGTTGTTGAACAGGTCTTTGAGCAAGTCCTTTACCACTCGCTTTTGTGCGTTGGTAGCTTGCATTGGGAATAGGGTTGTATTTCGATATTCTTTCAGATAATCCATCTGTCTGCTCCTTTTTACTTATGTAACAAGTATATCACTTATGATAATAAAATGCAATAGCAATCTGTTCTATAACAGGTGATTAATTCGATAAAGTCTCCTTTCCTGGTTTGCTTGACCAGATAGGATAACCATAATAGGTGTTTCCTTCTTCGTCAATGCTGTAAAGAGATAGGTGGTATGGTCCTGCTGGTATGCCTTCATTGTTTTCTTCTCTCCAAATGCTGAGAGCATAGCTGTAGAAGTAATACCAATAATCATCCAGCTCATGTTTGCGTTTCTTGTCATAGAGTAGCAAGGTTAGCATAAGCTTCGATAATCTTACTGTCACGTCAAGTGGGATGTAGTCGTGAGTAAAATCTAAGAAGTATTCTTCCACGATTTCCATTGTTAGTTTGTGTTTATTCATTCGATAATCATTTCTACTTTCTGTCCCAGTCGTTGAGTTTGCAAGCTAAGTAACCTGCGGTAAAAAACAGCACGTAAAGTAAGAAGTCAATGAGCGGTAACATTCGATAATCCTTTCTTAGTAGGGTCGTTTTATCCAGTTGAATTTGTTAATAGCTCGTGTTGCGTGGTCAAGGGCTTGTTCCAATGCGATAATCTCTATGTTGCTGGGTTCATCCATATGGTCAAGCTTGATTGATTCCATCAAGTCGTCTATTTCCTGGGCGATGTCGTCAAGTTGACTCGATAATCTTAGGGCGGTCTTATATTGTCTGTTAGTCAATGTGACGTGCTTCATTGTTGTTCCTTTGCCTGCATACAATGCCTACAGGCGGGCTCTAAGGTTCGATAATCTACAAGGCGGGGTTTAATAAATGTTGCCGTCTTGCGTGAATAGATAGTCCTTTGCTTCGATTGTTTCTATGATGTTTTCATCTGAGCTAAGGTATTCGTGCTCAGTCCGTAGCTGTTGATACATGGCTCTGGCTGTTCGCTGAATAAAGCGGTTCAATTCTCTTTCCAGTTCGGTTATTTCGCTTTCTTCTGGGTTGAGGTAGTCTTCGTCAAGGTAGTTTTCAAGTTTCTCGCAAAGTTCACGCTGTTCGTCTGGGTCAAGCAGGTTATCAAGGCTACTGATTTTTAGTATTACTGACGCTTCATGTGAATAGTAGCGTTCTATGCGTTCAATGTAACAATCATAGTCAAGGGATTGGTCTTTGATGTACTTGTAAAAGATCGGGTATGTTTTGTCAGTACCCGATTTTTCCATAAGTTTTACAAGGTCTATAGAGTTTGATGTAAAAGATAATCCGTCGCCTTGTGAATAGAATCCTGTGTACTTTACTTTGGGGTCGGTCAATCCATAAGTTTCAAGGGTATTCACAAAGTCTTGGATGATATAATCATCCCATCCAATGCAGTTTAAGAGAATATTTCTCATGTCATTGATGGCTTTTTTCTGAGCTTCGTCTGATAGCTCTTCAAAGCTGTATAAGTTTACTGTGATGGTTTTCATTCGATAATCCTTTCTGGGGTTTTGGCTTGGGCTATGGTAGCATGGCTTTGATTAAGTCTGGGTCTTGGGTTCGATAAACTTTTTTCATGAGCGCACCAATAACTGTGAGCGGGCTGATATATATGTCAACTAAGTACAATAGTCCTGGGTATTCTTTTGCTTTCCAACTTCCACGTGCTGTGAGTTCTTCGTACTCTGCGTTTGTGAATGGGTAGCGGGCTTTTGCGTCTAATCGATTGATACCCGTTGCTGCTAATTACTATATGGTCAAGCAATGGCAAGGCTAACAGCTTGCAAGCATTAATTAAGTCTGCGGTTAAGCGTTCATCTTCCGGGCTGGGTTTGGGGTCTCCCCCGGGGTGATTGTGGAAGACTATTATATTATCGGCTTCACTTTGTAGCGCAGGGCGCAAAATGTCTTTGATTTCAATATTTATTTGTGAATTTGTTCCTATGTAATTAAGCGTGATGCTGATTAATCGTAATTGAGAATTCAGTGCCACTGTATAAAATCTTTCTTGCCGTGACTCTACTATTAGGGGGTCTATGATTTTAATCAGGTCTTCGGGTGTTGCCACTTTTGGGCGGGTGTCTGCTTCGTAGGTGGCGGTTAAGGTATTGTCAAGTATGTAGCGGGCGGGCTGTGTCATGGTTTCCTTTCTGCCGGGGATTAGCCGCCCCGGCTCGGCTGAACATTATATCCGTCCTGTTTTGGCATAATCACAAACGTCTGATGTCGCTTCCCAAAAATCGCCGCCTTCTGTTGTGCCGATTATGCGTCCGTCTTCCGTTTCCTGTAGTCCAGTGACGCGATATTTACTGTAATGATAGCGCTGCCCATCGTAGTGCTTGGCATGTACAACCAGGTCGCGCCCTTCTTGTGCTGCTCTGCGTGACGTGTCAAAGTTAGTTGCGTGTGCCCCGCCGTACATATTAGTGTCCTCATAGACTGTTAATGCTCTTTTCATTTTACTTTCCTTTCTGCCGGGATAACGCTCCCGGCGGGCGGATCTGGTGGGTGGGTTATTCTTATTCTTGGGTCTGGTCTGGGTTGATGATGTCTTGGATAGCTTGTAGCTTATCCTTTAGGGCTATAACTTCATTTAGGTATGTATGGAATAGGCGTTGATACATGTCTCTCTCTTTTTCCATGTCGTCAAGTTTTTGTTGGATGTAAGCGTTCTCTATTACTGACATTTTAGGGTTTCCTTTCCTGTGTATGTGTATTGGGCGGTGGTTGCGTCTGTGATGGTGTAGTGTTCTAGCATCACGGGGCGCTGGTTTATTGATGTTTCAATGGCAAAATCTGGTTCTCCAAAGCATAAGGCACCTGCAAGGGTCTGTTTTAATACGGTGGCGTGTACGCTGCCATATGTTTCTACAATTGTAATGCTGGGCTGGTTGTCTCTTGCGGCGCTGTAACATATGCCCTTGTAGCTGATGGTTTTCATTGTCGCGCGCTGCGGATAGTTGCCTTTCATTGTGTAACCTTTCTCCCGGTTATTATGACCGGCCGGGGCGGGTTGGGTGGGTTGTCTTTATGCTTATAGTATAGCCACGGCTACTATAATTACAATAATACTTAAGTACTATTTTTGATTTTAGGGGCATTAGTGGCATATAGTACTTAAGTACTAGAAGGCTTTGTATAAGGTATTCAAGGCGTGGCGGGGGCGTTTTGGGTGTCCGTCTTTAGGCAAAATGTCGGCTTGATTACTTTGTGGGGTTTTGCCGTTGTTGGGTTGTTAGCATTGTGTAAGCTGGTATAATGTACGATACATAGTATAGGATGGTGGGTGGTGGTGTGGTGTGGTGAGTGGCAGCTGGCGCAAGGGTGATGATGTGATGGTGTACTGGTAGCGCGTGGCGGTTGGGGTGGTATAATGTAAGGAAGCGTGCCGATGATTACGGAAGCAACGGTGGCACAACAGACAAGAGGGGGGGCATGTACAGAAAAGGAAGAAAGAAGTTAGGATATACCAGCACGGAAATTTTAGTGGCTTAAAAGGAAAGGTTGTGAGATACAAATGGATAACACAAAGATAGACATAGTACCGAAGAGGAACAACAGGCGAGCGGACATATGGAGCAAGATAAACCCAGAGAAGATAGACGTACATCACAAAATAAGTCCAGAAGCAGTAAAGGCGTTGATACGGTTAGTAGAGTTGACGGGGATGACGCAGGCAGCGATAATAGAGATGGCAGTAGTGGCGTTATTAGTAGGGATGACGAACAATCCGTATTATGAGGGATTATTAGACAACAATGCGACAATGCAGAAGATAAAGCACAGATACCCAAAGAGCATAGACAAGTTCAGTTTTGACAAAGTAAGGGAGCGGGCGTTGAAGGGAAGAACGCCTATACAGAGGAAGTGGTTGAGAGACTTTGTAGAGAAAGACGAATTATACAGAAAGAATGGGAAAGTAGAAGAGGAAGATAAAGAAGTGTAGTATAATATAGATGCTCCTTTTGCCAGCCCCACCAGTGTCCTCAACCGTTACTACACAAAGAGACAGGGTGGGGCTTTCGCTATCATTGCGGTTATAACCTCAAAATCGCCTAATTGCGGTTATAACTCCAAACCAGACTTTTGTGGTTTTTGATGCTATACTCTGATTACAACAAAACACACAATAATACTGTATAATAAAATGGTTGAGGAGGATTAACCTATGAAACGAGATACAGAATACAACCCCAAGTCAAGAGGTGCGAAGATTGCTGACCTTGTCACAGGTCGTTTGAGCAAGCAAATCAAGGTAGAGCTGCCAGAGGAAGGTGTTACGCTGGTAGAACGGCGCATTATCCTGGCTGAAGCGCTTATTCAGCTGTTGACAACTGGAGAAGTAAGGCTGCCTGACAGACGTGACCCCGACACTGGAGAGCTGATAAAAGGCAAAATCTTCACGTATGATGCCGATGGGTGGATTGAGCACGTCACCAAGCTATTGCGCTACATTGAGCCGCCTGTTCAGCAAATGGAAGTGAACGACATCAAGGGCGTTTTTATGAGCAAAGACTTTGAGCCAGATGAAGAATGAGCTGGTCCAGTGGGATGAAATTGTAGGCTTCACGCCAAAGCAGTTAGAAGCCTACAAAGCTATCCATAAATATAAGTTTTTGTTATATGGCGGCGCTCGTGGTGGTGGTAAATCAAGATGGGGCAGGTGGTCACTTGCCTCTTTGCATTTATATTGGGCTTCAAAGGGGATAAGGAACGTCACAACAGGGCTGTTTTCTCGCACTTACACTGATTTACAAGAACGCCAGATAGCAAAGATAGGCGCAGAGTTCCCAGATTGGCTCGGCACGCTCAAAGAAAGCAGAGAACACGGTCTCGCTTTCTACATAGATAACAAGTTTGGTGGTGGCGCTATCACTTTGAAGAACCTGGATGACACTTCTAAGTATAAAAGCGCTGAGTTTGCTGCTATTTTTGTGGATGAGCTGACTGAAAATCAGATAGACGTATTCAATACCCTGCTCGGCTCGCTCAGATGGGCGGGTATCAGCCACACCCCCTTCTTTGCAGGCTCTAACCCTGACGGTATTGGCAACGAGTGGGTGTATAACTACTTCATTGAGAAGGAATATCCGCCAGAAATGCAGAATATGGCTAATCAATTCCATTTTGTGCCTTCAAAACCAGGGGATAACCCCTATTTAGACGAGAATTACTACCAAATGCTCAATTCTTTGCCACCAGACCTCAAAAAAGCGTGGGTAGACGGCGAATGGAACTTGTTTAAGGGGCTTGCCTTCAAATCTTTCAAGAAAGAGACCCACGTTATCGAACCTTTCTACATTCCAGAGCATTGGGCACGCATTATAGGTATAGATAGCGGGTACGCAGCCCCATTTTGCTGTTTGTTTGGCGCACGCAATCCCGATAATGGACGTATTTATATCTATAAAGAGATTTATAAGACTGAACTCACAGACCAGCAGCAGGCTCGTTTGATTCTGGACTATTCTGACCCAGAGGAACGTAGAGCGGTGAAGTATGCCGACCCTGCTATGTGGGTTAGAAAGACTCAGCGTGAAGTTACATCAAGTAGTAAAATATACGCAGAGAACGGCTTGTTTCTCAGGAAAGGAAACAATGACCGTATTCAAGGGAAAAGGCAGGTTGACCGCCTGTTACAACCGATGGAAGATGGGATGCCAGGTATTGTGTTTTTTGAGAATTGCACTAATATTATTAAACAATTGTCTCACCTGGTTTATGATAAGAACAACCCAGAGGATGTAGACACCAGAGCGGAAGACCATGCTTACGATGCTCTTAAGTATTTGCTTACTTCTGTAGGCGATTACAAGAGGAAAACACCAATAACGCAAACAACTTCACCGTTTGCTAAACTGACGAGGGTATAATGGCTATCAACATAGACGCTTTCAAAAACGCTAAAGACCACGGCGAGGAGTTGTATGCGACTCACTCATCTGCAAGGGCTATCCATAAAAAGATTGATGAGATGATAAATATGAAGTGGAGCGGGCAACCTGACGTTCAGAACGTCAAGGTCACTATCTCACCTTCGGTCCGCAACCAGTTTATGGGAGCTGTTAGAATCCTAACCTCTACTGACCCACAGATAAACGTTCCCCACGATAAGAACAGCGCTCAGTCTATAGCGATGGCAGAGAACATCGAGAAGATTTGTAAAGCCGTCTGGTATCACTCTGGTAGACTTCTACAAAAGCCTGTGCATTATGACTTGACTAACGCTCTCTTGCGCTATGGTCAATTTCACCTGGCTGTTACCGACACGACTGACCTGCTTGAGCACTACCGCAATGGGATGACGAATAAAGCTACCCTGGCAAGGTATGAGCGTATTGCTAAGTACACGCCATTTCTCTTTACCCCTATAGACCCAAAGACTGGCAGCGCTCAGTTTGATGCTTATGGCTTGACTGCTTACTACCGACAGACTGAAACGACCTATGGCAATATCCGCTCTATGTTTGGAGACCGTGAAAGCTACGCTACTAAGAAAGCTACAGAGGTAGTAACCTACAAAGAGTATTGGAGTTTAGAGCACCACTTCACCTGGATTGACGCTGAGGACATACCGTTTATTGGCGCAGACAACAATGGAGAACACGGCTTGCCGATTATTCCGATTGTAGTGCAGTCTGCTGAGGGCGTAGCGTTTGAAAAAGACCCTGAGCTGAAATCGCAGTCTTTCCTGTATGGTGTTCAGAAGTCCGAGATGTGGGAGCGGTTGAACCTAATCAACACGCTCAACTTCACCAACCTGTTTGCCTACGCCATGCAACCTGCTTTTGTGCACGAGAAGGGAGAACAGGACAGCGAGATAGTTCCTGACTTTTCTGTGGCAGGTGGCGTGTTACATCTGAACCCAGGCGACAAGTTCGGTCCTATGAAACGTGAAGTAATCAACCAGGACATTATGTTCAGTAAGCAGATGCTCGACCAGCAGATAGAAGAATCCACTATGTATAAGCAGGCGCTTGGTGGTGGAGACCCTGGCAATGCCGCATTTTCTACCATTGCCTTGTTATCTCAGTCTGGGCGATTGCCATTGATTGCACCCCAGCGCTGCGGTGGGGCTGGCATTGGGCAGGCGTTTGAAACGATGTTTGCTCTAATGAAAGACAACCCGACCAAACGCACTTACCTTTCAGAACACGGTCTTGAACAAATAAAGACGGCTGAGATACCTGACGACCTTATTATTGATGTGAAGCTGGAAGCCGACTTGCCACAGGATAAACTGCAGATGGCTAACGTGGCAGCGATTATGAAACAGAACAGCTTTGTTTCTGACGAATGGATTAGAGAGAACATTCTCGGTATCGGGCAATCTGATGATATGACTAAGAAGATTGTTGAAGAGCGCTTTGCTGATATGCGTATTGAAGAATATTTCACTGGCGCTATGCGCCAAGAGATAGAGCTGCAGATACAACAGCAGATGGCTCAACAGATGGCGCAGCAACAACAAATGATGCAACAGCCACCTATGCCGCAAGGTATGCCACAGGGCGCGATGCCGCAAGGTATGCCCCCAGGTGGTATGCCACAAGACATTCAGTTTGACCCAGCGATGGGCGGAATGCCACCAGTAGTAGGCAAGGGCGCTATCCCTGCCAGCCGACCTAACATGAAGCCAACTTCAGCCAATGGTGAACCGCAAGGCATTCAGGAAGGTGAAATGTGATAACAATCAGAGATGCGATAGATGCTTTTATTAAAGCAAAAGCTTCGTTTATAGAAATACAGACGGAGTTTGAAACAGCTTGGGCTGCGCCTGCGGATAGAGCAATTAGCAGAATGCTCGCACAGCAGATGAAAGGCATGCCAGAAGTCAATCAAGAGGAATTGTCTCAATTAGAGAACGAGATAGGAGTATGATATGCCACTCAACTATAACGTCAAGCAAACAGATACCGGCGCAGGTGGTGGCTACAACACCTCCTTCACTATCAAGCCGCCTAAGAAAAAGAATCCAAAACCTCTCTGGGATTATACGCTGACTGTTATTCCGAATAAACCGCCAGTAAAGCCGCAACCTGTTTGGGATGAGTACAACACAGGCTGGCAGCCTAATTCGTATAATCCGTATGCCCAACCAGCCTATGAAATATACGGTGGTTCTAACAGGAAACAATTGAACTTGCCACCAGTTACAGTACCGACAGCACCAGCGCCAGCCCCTGTGGTCAATAGAGTTGCTAAAGCCAATCCAGCAGTGCAGTCGTTTATCAATCTGATGAGAGGTACAGCGCTCAGTATGCCTACCTTTGACCCTTATGAAACACCTATTACTGGCGACCCATACGACCACGGCGCTTATGTAGCGACAACAGCGCCTAATGTCAACCCATATCAAGCCGATTTAGATTGGGCTATGGCTAAAAGACAGAAGAACTCCCCCCAGGATTACTTTGACCGTATTGTTTTGAATGGGCGCACTTATGCCGTTCCTAACCAAATGCTCAACTTCGCTAAGGATTACCCCTGGGATACTTTGCCTTCCTGGTATGCGCCACCCGCAGATTTCACAGGCTCGCCTGAGTGGAAAGAAGTTACAGGTCCACCCGCAGACAACGGCGCTCCTGCTGGTGGTGGCTGGGGCGGATGGGGCGGTGGTGGTGGCGGGTTTACACCCATGCCTTCTTCCCCAGGATACACTGGCTATGGTGGCGGTTATAATCCTTCTCGCTCTCCCAGACCTGCTTACTATCAAGGTAGATACGGCAGCAGCGGTGGCGGTGGCGGGTATGTAGGCAGTCAAAGTCAACGTGGCGCTTGGTACGGTGCTTTACTACAATGGAACATATAAGGCGATAAATGGCTACTCCTAAATATCAAACCCCGATAGATAAGTACCGCTGGCTCAAACAGCAAATGGACAAGGAAAGCTACGCTGGTCCTGTTGCTGGTTACAGACCAGAGGGATACGACAAGGTATGGCACAGAGAATCAACGATAGACCCAAAGGTGACATACTGGAAACCTAACGCTATTAAGGATTCTCTTGCGCCATACGCTGTGTATGACAGCGGCAGAGAAAGGCAATCTTATTGGGAAGACCCCCGCAACGTGGGGGCTTGGCACGACTACCTTCAGTTGCAAGGTGAGGGCTTTGAAGCGCCTGAGCCTGTAGACAGACACTATATTGAAACCGCTTATCAGTACATGAAAGAACAGAACGGCTCTCCTAACTGGAACACCTGGAAGCCACTTCCTTTTGGGCATATGCTCTCGTATGTGGCTCAGCAGATTCCTTCACCAGAATCAGCCATTGATGAGAGATTTCTGAACTCTACAGCAGACGGCAGCCGTTATCTGCCTGGCACTGATATTCGCAACCCTGCCTATGCGGTGCAAGCGCTCTTGGATTACCAGAATGTAATAACCCAGATACAAGACGAAGCACAGCTAAAGACGGCACAGCAGGCTGATGAGTTAAATCAGTTCTATATTACAACGCAACAAGAGAATAATCCGATTTACGACCAGTATCAAAAGGAGTTAGAAGAATCCGCTGGTGCTGATTACCTTGAGCTTGAGCCGTGGGAGCAGTGGGTCTTGACGCTGTCCAGCACCGCTGATATGAAGAACAGACCTAACTGGTCTACAAATATTGGCATAGTTAGTCAAGGTCTTATGGCGGCTGTTGGCGGTTTTGGGCAGGGTTCTTTAGTGGGCGGTGTTGTCGGCAGTGTAGTACCAGGCTTGGGCACAGCAGCTGGGGCTGTTGGTGGCGGTGTGGCTGGCGCTGTGCTTTCATTCCTTGGTTCGGTTGACGCTTCTCTACACGCAAGGAAAGGCGAGGAAGTGCCAAGCTGGTTGACAAACACAAATAGGTTCTTCAACCTTTTAGCGGAAGGCGTGGAAAGAAGTATAGGTGTTGCTCACATAGGGCTGAGCGTACAAGAAGAAAAGCTGGAATCAGGCGCAGAAATAACAGATAATCTATTCCCATCGTGGGAACAAATAAAAGGCGGTTGGCAGCCGTTCTGGACAGCGTGGAAAGCAGCTGACTTGCAATACGAATCTCTGGCTGGTACAGAGAACGGCGGTATTGGTGACTGGCTTGTAGACGCCGTATCTACAATAGCTCATACTTTTTTCCCGTCAAAGAACAGCGGTTTGACCACCGGACTTGGTGAAGTATGGCAATTGCACAAGGGCTTGTCTGGTCCGAGAGCGTTGAAAGGCTCTGGCACAATTGGTAGAGAATCGCAGGAAGAACTGTACAACATGCTTCTTGACAAAGACAACCCTGTAGACCCAGAAGTGGCACTTGCTATATTCAGAGATAAGTACGGTTACTCTGGCAATCGGAATGATATGTTTTATCAGACCCTTTTAGACCCTGCGGTAGTTATACCGAGAGTGCTTGCTAATATGGGCGTAGATTATGCTGGCACTAAGATACAGGACATTCAGCGACAAATTTCCGTAGAAGGTCCAAGCCCTGCACTAATTGACAACCTCACAGATGCTATGAGGATGCAGGCTACATTTCAAAGGTCGATAGGCAATCCTATTGTTGACATATCCCCTTATCCAGTGCAAATGCTGTTTGATTACGTGATTGGCAGAAAGAACCAGAACTTGCGGTCTACCGCTCCTTTCTTCCGTTCTGTTGCAGAATATAAAATGCTGAAAGACACGGGGCTGTTAGCGCCTGCTGCTTCAACGTTTGAGTTCAAGGCTGGCGATACAGACCTGGGGATGGTTTATTTTGGCACAGACAACTCTATCACATGGAAGAAGCCTGACGGCTCTGTAGAGTATATGTACGCCAGCACTGCTAATGCCGCTGGCTTCAAGTTTGAAATGGAAGAAGGTAAACCTGTTCTTTACGTGAATGGGCAGCGTGCTTCTACGATTGGTGGAGAAAATATTTATACCCCGCCAGAAGGAACTACTGTTGTAGACGTAGACCCAAACGCCCCACGCCCTGCTGCGGATGTGGATTTTGTGGAACAAACTACGACAGTCACCGCAGACGTGGAACTGCCAGACGGCACAAGAGCGGAGAGTGTTGACATTGACCCAGCCAACCAAACTTTTGAGGCGCATGGACAGGATGGGATTACATACATTGCCAGAGTAGAAGATAACGTTGTTATTGACACATTAAACAGCGAAGGTGTTTCTATCCACGACCCTAACAGAGTGATAACGATAAATCCAGTACAAGTGCGTGTGAACGGAATGACACCAACAGAGGTAGCAAGGGCGGTTGATACTGTGGCTATTTTAGGCAGGGAATATATAACGCCAGCTCAGATAGACCCGAAGCTCACGCCGAGACCATTGCTCGACAAGTCTGCAAGCCCAGCCCAGAAAGTAAAATATTTCTTTAATGGTCTAAACAAGCTGACCAGGCAATCTCAAGTATTAAAAGTGCAAAGCAACCTTCACGACATTGTTAGAAATACCGCTTATATACAAGGGGGTAGTTTTACTCAAATGGTAAGGCTGTTGAAATCAATATTTAGCGGAGATATGGAGAGCCTTGATACAGCTGCTCGCAAGCTTGCCAACTCTACGGCTGTTGTGACAAGCGCTTCTATCTACAAGGAAGCAATCAATGATTCAGGCGTAGACACGATGGTTAACCTGTGGAATACCCCAGAGAACCAGCAGAGAATATCTGCCATTGGTAAGCTCTCTGAATCCATTAATGTAACACCGGAAGAATTTGTTAAAATGGAAGCAGCGGAGATTGTGCCTTTGGTGCGAGCCGCTCTCCAGCAAAGCCAAGATGCCAATATGCTGGCATTGGCTGAGACTGTTACAGAAGACAGTATCACACTGTTGGTGAAGCCTTATATCGGCAAAGACCCGCTGCCAGTCACTGACAACGCTATGAAATTGAAGTGGCTCAATGCTTTAGACCTTCAGGTAGAAAAAATAGCCACAGAAGTCTATCAGGTACAACCGCTTAACACTGCTCAAAAGCTGTTGAACATTGATAAACAAATACTTAGCTATGGTGTGTTCCTGTTGGGTTATCTTAGAACCAACGTACTTTCTAACGCTGGTGGTACTGCTGGTCTTGCAAGTGTTCCTGTCTATCGTAGTAAGAAGGGCGTAGACCATTTGTGGGAGCGGTTAGGGATGAGTCCACCGAGCGAAGGTGCTACGGCTTACAGACAGATTACTCACGGCGCTTTGTTCGATGCGCTATGGGGCGGTGAAAACTCTAAAGGCGTGCTAAAGAAAATATCCCAGGGGCTAAGCCAAATTAGCAGGTATCAGCCGTTCATGGCTTTATCAGGGTATATGGAGACTAAAGCACACCAGGGGGCAGACGCTTCTTTTGTTGAGCAGGCGATGGCTTACTTCACGCTTCCAGAGCCACGACCAGAGATAAAACAGAACATTATCAATGCGATTGGGGAGAAGGGTTACAGAGACTGGAGAGCTGCTGTCAATAAAGCTTATAACGCTGGCGAGATGAATGATGCTTATAAAGTAAAGAACAATCTTATTGCTAAGTATGCTTCAATTGAGAACACTGTTTTGGACGCTTTATATGAAGATGCCCCAGATTTAGGCACGGAACTGATTACAAAGTACGGATTAGAAAAGCCGCTGAAAGACATTGTAGAGAACGCACGTACACCAGAGGATGTAGATGCTCAGATTGATGCGCTCAACAAATATATCAAAGAACAGCCTGCTGTTAGAGCTGCTATTGAAACGCAATCTAAGTTATTTGAAGGTGCTGAAAAGATTAGACAGGAAGGGCTGGTTGGTCTTGCTGACATCATGTTCCAAATGGTAGACCAAAGCTTAGAAACTTGGTCTAAATCGCAGGACTTCTGGGAAGAAGCCTGGAATCGTGCCAGTAAAGCTAAAGATAAAGCGACATATCACGCCATTATAAGGCAAGCAAAAAGAGACAATATCGCTGCGTGGGAAACGTCCAATGGGAACTCGCTGAACATGCTGAAAGGCGCATTTAGCGTAATGGATGCAACAGACCCTAAACAGCAGCCGTTGTTTATTGTGTCTAAAGAGCTGTTCGATATGCGTGAGGAGTGGTCTGTTTGGCTTCAAGACACTTGGAATACTTTTTTCTATGGGGATTCTCTTTATGACTTCGACCAGATATTAGAGATTATAAGTGTAAAGTCTGAAGGCTATCGGCAAAGAGAAATAGAAATTATGAACTCTATGGCTGAAAACCTTTCTTCTATATTTGCAGAGAGCAACGCTAAGACTATCGCTGGGGTAGATGTAAAAGACACGGCTGGTGCGGTAGTAGACCTTATGAGCTTCTATTACAACGGAGACAAAAAGACCAAAGGCTACTTGCAGTTGGCTCAAGAAACAACTGATATGTATGAGTCCGTGAGGGGGCTGGATTACAACAAAGCAAGGTCTATCAAAAACAAATACTTCAAGAAGCTTGCAATCAATATTGATAAGCTGCACACTGAGCTGACTACCAGGGCGTACAACACCTGGCATAGAAATCACCCTGAGATGGTGAGCGCAAAGAAGCCACAAAAGACAGTAACAAGAGAAGAGAAGGAAGCGGATAAATTCAGAAAGTTATACCAGGCGCAGCAGGCTAACAACGATGTTCAGAGACGAGCAGCTAAGTCTGAATTAGACGCACAAACAGTAAGCAAAGGCACGGTTACGAGGTCTGCCCTGCGTGACTTCCTTGCCAGTACAGAAACAGACGTAGATATTTCTATGGCTTTAGTGGACAGTGTGGCTGAAGCTTGGGCGCACAATAACGGCAAAAAGCCTGAGGAGTGGTACTCCAACATTGGGGAGCTTGCGTTTGTAGATGCAGAATCCTTTAGCGTAAGTGTAAGAGACAAGGTAGTAGAAACGCTTGGAATGACCACCTTTGACGCTGTAGGTAAGGCTACTTTGACTTTTGCTAAAGGCGCTAACCTTACCACGCTCACCCACGAATTAGGGCACTTGATTGAAGCTACATTAGCAGACAACGACCTTACCGTAATGGTAGAGAATTTTGGCGCAGGTATCACGCTTGAGCAGTATAAGGCTGCAAGGTTGAAAGCAAGGCATGGGCTGGAACTGACCGATGCGGAAGACAAGATGTTCAGGGATGTTGCAGAAGGAACGGCTGAAGGATTCCAGAAGTGGTTGATGGATGACAGTATCAGAGCGGAAACACCTGCCAGGCTCGCAAAGTTATTCAAAAGCATAGCAGACTGGCTACACAAACTTATCAGCAAGCTTTCAGAACGTATTAGTTCTATGGACTTCCCGCAGGAACTAAAAGATTTATATGAGAGAGTAGCAAGGGTAGTAGACACGGCTGAAGCAGAGACCACAAACGCAAACCTAATGTCTACACTACCGACTGGCGTACAACACAGTCTGATAGACGCAGACAATGTAAGCTACCCTGTCACTGCCAGGCTCATAGACCTGCGGAATGTTATCAACTCTCACAATACGGATGGTACAAAGAACACCATATTCCCTGTAGAGCGCCAGCCACGTACTTATAACCAGCTGTTTGTACAGAAGATAGCGAGAGAGCTAAATCCCATCAAGCTGCTGGAGAAAAACTCTGGGTTTGCCATAGGTCCTATTATTCTCAATGAGAACGGACAGGTCATGGTAGGCAACCATAGGGCAGGCGCTATGCGGTTAGCAGTAATGGATTACCCTGACCGCTGGAAGGCTTACCAGGAAGAACTCGTAAAGAGACTGCCAGAGTATGGCTTGAGTGAAACTGATTTAGAGGGCATAGACCAACCCGTTCTTGTGTACACAGCCAGAAGCGCTGATATTGATGCCGTTGTAAATGCTGGCAATATTCAAGAGCAGCAAGTCTTTATGATGTTTGATAACGCTAAGCGCTGGTCAACGTCGTTTCATCAGGACAGCTTAGCTAAGCTTGTCGTCGGAGATAACCAAACGTTCACAGACGCTATTAGAAGTGCCGCAAACAAAGACATAGTTTTCGACTTTATGGCTGGTCTTTCTGAATCAGAGAAAACCTCATTTGTTGGTAAAAACGGTTACTTGACAGATACTGGCGTGAGTGCCATAAAAAGGTCGCTTTCCTACCTGGCTATTGGCGGTAATGAAGCTGGCGATAGTTTCCTCAAAGCCGCATTTGAAGACGCTGGGAGTTTGAGCGCCAATGTAATGAACGCATTGTTAGAATCCACCCCAGCGATTGTGAAGCTAAAGGCTTCTATTGAGAGTGGTGCTCTTACGCCAGATTATGCCATTTCTGACATTCTGGCTAAAGGCATAAGTGATTACATGTCGTTTATGAATCTGCCACCCAAAGACAGGATATTAGACCAAACAACTATTTTTGATACAGACACAGTGGCTGGATTAGATAAGGATCTTATTCGGTTCTTTATGAATTACAGTTCGTCACCAAAGGCAATCAAAGCGATAATAACAGAATATGTAGATGGGGCTGTAGCTTCTGCAACCGCACCTGGGCAAGATGCTCTATTTGAAATGCCTAAGCCGTCTGCTGATTTGTTTATGGATGTTATAAGGAAAGCTAACGGACAACAGCTTGATGTTATAAAAGAAGTTACAGACTTGAAACACAGACGGTTGGTGTCTGAGATGAGCGAGTCTCCAGCCAGAAACTGGGAAGAGGAAATGCGAGCGCCTATTATCAAGTCTCTTAGGGAAATGCTAAAGGACATTACCCCCACGCCGTCTGATATGCCTGACTGGATTCGAGTGCCAGGTCTTATGAGCGAAGACGTAAAGACCTCTTATAGAAATGCCCGCAAGGTTATCAAAAGCGTTATTGACGAATTAGACCAGGGCAATGTGCTTTATCCTGAGCAAAGAGCTTTGGTTCTTCAGCAGGCTTTCACCAGAAGCTTGGCTTCTGATGACGCTTTTAGAAAGTACGCTGGGCTTGAGGGAGATAACTTCGCTCTTGGCGCTCAGGCTAACAAATTATTACAGGACATAAATCAGACGACAGACGACTCTGGAGAAATAAAGAGAGTGGGTGATGAAGCGATGAAGCTGCTTGCAAGCGGTGGTCCTGAGGATGTGTTGAATGAAGTTATCAAGAAAGCCACAGAGAAAACAACCGTTATCAGCGAGCAGGATGCTTTTGAAGAACTTGGAGCTGACCCTAAGAGAGAGGTTGGCATAGAGAGAGGACAAAGGGTGATAGACCAACCAGTCAGAGGTACTTCAATGGGCAGGACTGCACCTGGCGTGAGACCTGACGGAGAGATGTTCTCTGAACTCTCACAGGAGATTGACGCATTGCTCAACACTTTTAGAGAAGAATTGAAAAAAGACTTGGGCAACGAGTATGAATTTCCTGAGGAGATAAAGGACTTGCTTGACAAGCAGCTTCCGCTTGACCAGGAGAAATTGAAAGAGAAGGTTATGGCTTCTGCACAACTCGCTCAGCAGCTGAGACACGAAACACTTGTGAATTACTCTGAGCGATACGGTGCTGACCAGGTATTGGAAGTTCTGTTCCCTTACCAGTTGTGGTACACAAGGTCAGCGTTAGCTTGGCTAAAGAAGATTGTCACGACTCCTGCGATGATGGCGTTTATTGAGAGATACAAAGAGCTGCTCAAAAGGAACTCTTTGTCTGGCTTCCCGACACGTGTTGGTGGTAAACACATGATACCTTACGGCGATGAGGGCTTTATGTTTATGAACTGGCTCGACATCTTGTACCCACCAGAACAGATATTTGGCGTAGTAGACAACTTTGCTGACTTGAACGATGAGCTTTATGATGATACTGTTCGTATTATTAGAGCTAAAATCCTCTCTGGAGAAATCAGTGCAGCGGAAGCTGAGGAATCCATTAAGAACAGAAACGATGATACTTGGAATAGTGCTATGGCTGAAGCTACTATCAACTGGCACGAAGAATCAGGCGATGCGGTTACTATGACTTCGTTGGCTATGCTGCCACGAGCAAGTTTCAGTGCTGCTTATTATGGGCTTATTGGTCAGAAAGAGAAAATCAATCAGTTGGCTATGACTAAGCTTGGCAACATGCTCAAAGGCGTAGACCCCGATGGGTTTGTTGGTCTACTTGGAGAGATTGTTGCTCTACCTGAGAACACAGCGCGTAAGGCTGTTGGACTTAGCAGAGAAGGGCAGTGGGGTGAGATGTACGTAGACAAGAAGCTGACAGAGCTTGCTATGTCTGGTGCATATTCACCTGACGAGGTGGTGATGGCTATGCTTGAAAGAAAGGGCGAAGCTTATGATACAGCTGCACGATTGTCTCAAGTTGACCTGATAGCTACTTCTCAGCCTGGCGGCATTGTTTACCATGCAATAGAGACGCGAAATCTTGACGGTATTATGCCTGCCATTATGACGGCGCTGTTCCCTAAAGGTTTGTACTCAATGGAAGAAATGAAATACAGAGGGCTGCAAGCTGAATACAATCAAGCCTGGGACGACTTCTCTCACGGAGACGCTAAGGCTCTTGACAAATTCTTTGAAGCTCATCCAGAATATGAAGCAAGGTTGCCACTCTATAAAGAGCCTGAGGAACGGCTGAGAGAATATGCGATTACTGCTATCTGGGATGCTTACGGAGCTCTTAGTTCTGCTGATAAATCTCTTGTTACAGACCAGCTCGGTAAGACGTTTGAAACGCTGTTCCTTGACAATAAGACCAGAAACTACGATGAGATTACTATTGACACGCTTGTTCTTTGGGGCAAACAGCTTGGCGCTGGTGTGCCAGAAAGCGCTTTAGCTGGGCAGCAGGTAGAGCCGCTGGAGTATTACAGAGAAGATGTAAGCGCAGCCGTACAGCAATTTACTGATTACAGAAAGGCTAACTTCCCTAACTGGTACACGTTGCAGCAGGCTTACTTTGACCCTGCTATGGAAGACGAAGATAAAAAAGCACAATTCAAAAAGGACTTCCCAGAGTTCCAGGAGTACATGGACTGGAAGGCTGATTATGTGGAGAAGAATCCTCTCGTGGCTCAATACCTTGAGGAGAAATCTAACAGCTACGATGGCAGTGAGTTAACAGAGTTTGGTGTTACTACTAACGAATGGATGGCTCAATTTGACCCTGCTGTTGGTGCAGCCCTTATTATGTACGCATACGGAGAACCCCTGCCACCTGCAGCTAAGTCTGAGCTTGTAAAGGTGTGGGAAGCGCTCGGAGAGCCTAACTATACATTTGACTTGTGGTTGAAATATGGTATTGGACGCTAATTAATATTAGTGTATAATAACTGCTAAGGAGAAAATGAAATGACAAAAGACGTTTATAACCAGGGCGGTGGAGAGGGTTTGGGTAAACCTGCTTCATCGTCAACCACTTCCCCAGAAGCATCTGCACCCACAGGTGGCGAAGGTAAGGAGTCTATTGGGAATGAGCCAATCACAAGAGAGTACCTTGAAAAGTTTGGCGAGGAGATATTGAGCAAAGCAGTAAGCAAAGCGCAATCTCTGACAGACAAGATGGGCAGTGCTCTCGACCAGAAGGTTAAGGAAGCTCACAGTAAAGCCGAGGAAGCTATCAAGCTTATCGAATCAGGTGGTGTAAACATGACTGAAGAACAGAAACAAGCCATTAGGCAGACTGCGGTCAATGAAGCCATCAGCCGACCTGCGGAAGCGCCCGAAAGCCCGAAGGGTATTGAAACTCCAAGTTTTGTTGATGCCGAAGTAAAAAGGATTATGGCAGAATCTGGAATCTATGTATCGCCAGAAGAAGCAGAAAATCTTATCGGCACAGGTTTGTCTCCGTTTGTTTATGTTGAAAAATTTAAGCAATTAGTTGAGACAAAGAAACGCAACCCCTCTGTAAGACTCGGAACTCTTGCGCCAGGTGGAGATGCTGTTGATGATGTCACAGCGCTTCGTAGTAAGTACCAAGACGAGATGGAACAAATCCGTTTGGGCAAACACCCTACGATTCGGCGTGGCAATATCGCACAAATCACCGACCTAAAGAAAGAGTATATCAAGAAGGGATTAACCAACATTTGGTAATGATAATCTTTGGAGGATTAACACATGGCTAACGTAGCCCCACCCTATTCTACATACGTAAATACCGCTGAAAACAAGCGTGTAATTACCGACTATATTTCTCTTCTTGACCCCAGTGATGCTCCATTTGTGGAATCAATTGGTGGTCTTGACGGCGCTGCCAGTAAATTCAGATTCACTAATCAAGGAACTTTGGTGGAGTGGATTGAGGATACTCTTGCACCGCTGACAGGAGCGCTCTCAATCGGCACGGCAGCCACTGTTTCAACAGCTACTGCGCTAACCGTAGCTGACGCTAACATGGTACAGCCTGGACATATCCTGCTTCAAGGTTCTGAATTGATGTGGGTATCTGCGAATGATTCTGGTGCAATCACCGTCACTCGTGGTCTTGGCAGCACTACCGCAACCACCCTGGCTACCAACAATACTTTTGCTATTGTCGGTATGGCTCGTCTTGAAGGAGATGATTCCGACCCCATCGGATATACAGACCTTACAACCAACAGCAACTATACTCAGATTTTCCACAAGGAAGTCAAACAAACTGGCACAGCCCCCTATCAAGACCGATGGGGCATGGGCGACCAGATGCAGTATGAGTCTGCTAAGTCAATCCCTGAGATGATGAGACTGATTGAACGCACCCTGCAATATGGTAAGCGCTCAGCTGGCTCTACCATAACTCCCAGGATGATGGGCGGTTATCAAGAGTTCATCCAAACCAACAAAGCGTCTGGCGCTAACATCAGCGTGGCTTCACTTGCTCCTGCTGTTATTGAAGATGCCGTTGAGTTGATTTACAATGCTGGCGGCTCAGGAGACTTTCTTGCGATTGTCAACCCTGCCACCTACCAGAAAATCAAGAACGCCTATGACAGTTCAAGCTTTGTGCGCTACCCGCCAGAGCAGACCCAATTTGGCACTCTGGTAGACAGAATCATCACACCATTCGGCAACGTCTCGTTTGTGATTGACCGCTGGCAGCTGTCCAGTCTTATCCCGATTATGAAACTTGACAACGTAGGTATGCTTACCTTGCGCCCCTGGCAAGTTGAGGATTTGGCTAAGACTGGTGACGCTGAAAAGAAGCAATTGATTGGAGAGTTCTCATTCTGTATGAAACTCGAAAAGTCGCACGCTTTGCTGACCGCAGTGTCCTAACAATTGAGTTAGCAGGTGGGGCAACTTGTACCCCACCTGCTGCTATAAAAAGAGAGCATAATGTCTAAACTAAGTACGATTCCTGTACTACGATGCACCCATTGTGGAAAAATGATAAAACTAACTTACCTGGGCACTACCCAATCTGATGCGGATGGGGAGATGCTCTGGAAAATCTTTCACGCAATTTCTAAAAATGCGTTATGTAATTACTGTCAAAAACAATACAACTATTTATCTAAGGAAGGGAGACTTGACGAGTGGCATCAGAACTTGATACTAAACGTACCAGACCGATAGTAGACATCGGCATAGCCTGTAATATCAACCAGACCTGGCAATGGTGGGCTACTGTAATGCAAATGCTTTTGAGCGAGGAGAAGAAAGGCAACATAGAAATAGGGCAACTGCGTACTGTGGGTTCAGCTGTACCAGACCATAATAAGAATAACATTATCGGCGATAGCAAACGGCGCATGCGTCTGACAGACTATAACAGACAGGAAGTAACAAAGGGGTTTCTCTCAGGAGAAGCTGACTGGATTTTCTGGCTGGATGATGACACTGCCCCGCCATTGAACGCAATCACTGGCTTGCTTCATTCAGGACACGACTTTGTGGCTGGCGCTTATTTTATGACAGCAGAGCCTTACCACCCCATTGCTTACCGCAAGATGGCTGATTCTGGTTTATATGCACCTGTATATAACTTTCCTGATGGCGCGCTTATGCAGGTAGACAGCGTAGGCTTTGGCTGTACGCTGGTCCATAGAAGCGTGTATGAGAGAATCAAAAAAGCTCACAACGTATATGAGAGACATAACGGCGCTCTGTTGGTTGTTCCTAAAGACATGGTTTCTGGCGAGATTAGCGATGATTACTTTGAGCCTTATGTAAAAGACGGCGTGTACTATGAGCACATCAAGGCTATGGACACAGACGATGACAGACAGTTTCCTTTCTATCAGCTCGAACACGGCAGGACAGAAGACCATTACTTCTGTGAACTGGCAGCGCACGTAGGTATCAAGCCCTGGCTTGACACGTCTGTTATTTGCACTCACTATAAGACAATGCCAACGACCAAACAAGATTACACAAACCACTTATTAAAGGAGCAAGGGTTAGCATGAAAATAGCTATCTTAGGTAATATGGATGTTGAAGGGGAAGAAGGCGTAGAAGTAAAGCGCTACGATATAAACGCCTTTTATCCTAATAAAAAGATTGAAGGCGAGTTTGACCGTATCTTTGTTTCTAACAGTTTGCCAGAATTAGGCAGGGATGAGGTTATGAGGTTCTTAGACCGTGCTCGTGATGCTTTGGCTGATGGCGGCAAACTCTCTATTCAAGTGCCTATGGCTGAGTACGCAGCAAAACAGCTGTTTACAAACAAGGCTGACCAGATTACTTACTTCATGCTCTACGGCACTGACGACCATCCATTTAAGGCGTGTTATACGATGATGCAAATACGAAGCCTGTTGGCTCGTGCTGGTTATAATGTGACAGAAGCTTCTGAAGCAATCTTGAAATTGAAAACCATCGAAGGTGAAGTGATAGATTTGCCTGTACATTCTGTTACGGCAGTTCGCAATGACTGACACGCTCATCATTTCAGCGCTTCTAATACTAAACAGCTACGTAGCGTGGCAATATTCTAAGATGCCAGTCGAGTCCGACTTTGGCATCTTCGCTATGTGGGGTATGACAGGGGCTGTTTATGGCAGGGATTTTGTGGACTGCAAGTCACCAGGTGTTCATACATGGCTGATGCTTTTGGCTAAGATAAAGCGAGACATCAAACTTGTGCGATTTTTGCACTTCTTCGTCACAGGTGCTCCTGCTCTTGTGTATTACATTGTAACACATGACACTGCTGGTGCTCTTGCGTTTCTTATCCTTGTACATTCTGGATGGCTCTATGCTTTTCATGGCAACGTGGGGGATATTCCTGCTGGGCTAATATTCCTTGCGCTTATTACAGGCAATACCTGGGCGTTTATCGGTCTCCTGGTGGCAGCTACGCTCTATGAGCCTAAGCTGGTTGTCGCCACTTCTCTTATGGCGCTGCTTAGGATTCAGGATGTATGGCTGCCTTCGCTTGTGTATGGTTCTGTATTGGCTGTGTCCGCTGCCATTCTCTATTACAAGTACAGACAAGTGTTTGACTGGATTGTAGAATCTGCCTATACAATACCTAAAAGGATGATAGGCAGCCGTAAAGGGCTATACAAATTCATGCCACCCTACACAGCTATACCGCTTATGTACATTCTTCCCTGGCTCTTTGCTGGTATGTACGCTAAGCCAGAGCTATTGTATTGGCTTCCTGCCATAGTCCTGCTTGCCTTTCAGTTTGTTGGTAAAGTTATCAGACCTAACCACTTGTTACCGTTGGTCGCTTGGATTGCTGCTGCTGGTATCAGACCAGAGATAGTTTATGCCTTAGCCACAGTAGACCTGCTTTCTGCTGGTTTATACATTGGCAACATTTGGGCACGGTTCTATCCAGGCTTAGACAATATAACGAGAGACTCTAAGCGAGTGGGGGAGTGGCTGAGTGATAAGTCTGGCACGCTCTGGGTAAACTCTATGTGGGCGCAGATATACCTATATGCAGACAAGAAACCCCACTATGGAATGATGGAGATTATCGAGGTAAACAAAGTGGCTACTGAGCGCAGAGAAGTAATGCTAAAGGCGCTCATAAAGTCACCGCCTGACTGGATTGTGCTCGATGACACAGCCATAGTGGAATATGATTATAATAAATATCGTAACGTGGCTAAGATAAACAATTTCAATGTCTATAAAAGATATTGATAAGGAGAACAATGCGTACACTATTCGATGTGATGTTAGAAACCGCCAGGCTATCTGGTATTTTGAGAAGTGGCGTTTGCACTTATGGGGCGCTGTATGGGGCTACGCTGCAATATGTAGAGGATACCAGCAGATTAGAGAAGGAAGAATACTTTAATGGTGGCACTATCTTTTTCAAGACAGACAAGTTATTCGCTAAAATAAGCAACTTTGAACAAACAGGTGGCAAGTTCTACTACAGTAAAGATGTAGCTGCGACCACTGGGCAACCTTATAGTGCCACGAACACTGACCCTTATGCTCTTATTGAAGCGGTGAACTCTGCTCTTACACATATGGGCACGCACACTAAGGTAGATGAGACGCTCACTTCAGATGTTACCTCTACAGAATACACACTTCCTGATGGCGTGAGCAATTTAGTTAGGGTAGAGTACACAGCAGGTGATGGGTTCAGCCCGCAGCTGTCTTGGCGTGAGATTGAAGGCAAGCTATACACTTATGCACCATTCAAAACTGCAGGCACGCTACGACTTTATTACAACACGCTTCATCCTTACGTAGAAGAAGCTGATGATGAGATTAGTGACGCTTATAATTACAACCGTTTAGCCTGGACCGCAACCTATATGTTCCAATTTCACAGGTTGCAGCTTACTGGCAATTACAGTGAAAAAGAAACAACCCTACTTAGTCTTGCTCAAAGAGAAGCAGAGAAACTCGCAAGGGCTTTCCCTGTGCACCACTTAGAGAGAGACCCGATTCTTGGGAGATTTTAGATGCCTTTAATACCAGAACTTAGAAGCAGTGTACCAGATGTAGGCATAACTGCTGTATCACCTTCCCACGACATAAAGCTCTCTGATGAGAATGGTAACAGCGTAGGGCTTATATTTTGTGACCGCAACGGCAAGCGCAATCCTCTCGGCGTGAACTCAGGCTACATGCCCCGCTCGCCTATGCGTATTTCTACTGGAAGCACTGGCTATTCAGACCAAGAACCCCCTTTTATCACAGAGGTCCAGTCCACCTGGGTAGGCGGTAGGGCGCAGGCTGACCTATCAACAGACCGCACGAGGTTTGCTGACAGCTTCAGACTGGATACCACAAAGCAATATCCTATCTGTGCTCCTGCTGTTATTGCTCAGCAGGGAACAGGGTCTGCCAATGGGGTTGAATACCTAACTGGCACTCCGGGTTTTAACTATCCAACAGGCAAACCTTCTATGTGTCTATACCCGCCATCAGCAGCCGCAAGGGTAGTCAATGGGTTTACTCTCGAACTTGGGTATGATGCCGGACCTGTCACATTCTATTACAAAGCCATAGTTTCTGCCACGATGCCAACATACACTGACTATGACGCGGCTACCGATTACACGGATAGCGTTTATGTTCCGAGACCAGACGGGAGCATGACTTACCTTCCCATTACCCCCCTCGTAGTTCCAGCTAACACTAATCTGTGGCTTCTTGTATTTGGAACAGATGGCGGTTCGTTTAATACGGTGCGAGATGTGCACGATGTACCAGGCGCATCGATTTACGAAAAGGCAGCGGGGTCTAATGAATGGGGCGATAAGCAGGATAAGTATTGCTTCTACGGTTGGGTACATTATGATGAGGAGTATGACTCTATATTCTTTGAATACCGTAAACAGATGTATGTGGTTATGAGTACCCTTGAAAAGAACAAATCTGAACTTTATATGAATGGCTATCGCGGATATTGCAGTTCCAACTCAGCGGACTTGACCAAAACAAACATTTATGCTACTGGTTTACAGACCAACGAATTGGCTGATTGCATTATCTATCTAATAGCTGGACCAGGTTCACAAGAGCGCAGACCGTGGCGCAAGGTTGTGAGCAACACCATGCTTGGTGTATGCGTTATGGATAAGCCTTGGAATATCCCTCACACTGTTGACACGGAATATGTTGTACTTGGTTTGAATAAGTGGCAGCACATCCCAGCGTTGGATGAATTAGCAGACCGACAATCGAGCTTGTTTACAAGCGCCGTGAAAACAGTTGCGGTCGTTGGTGATTATGTTGTCTTTGGTTTTGGCACGAGCAGGACATTAGTTTACTTCAAGGTGTCTAAAACGGCGATTGGCTCTTCTTACTACATCAAAAATGACTTTGCCGCTGACGCTCATTATGCGGATGTTCTAACTTCCATCACAGACAAGTTCGGTGTGACAAGGCTTTGGCGAGGGGTTGGGGCTAAGGTGGATTGTGCCATTGCTAAAACCTGGGCAAGCCCTTATACTTCGCCACCGTCTCTCACGTTTGATATAAATTATGAGCAGAGAGAACACCTTTACTTGATGAGAGATAGGCTATACGTTGATTTGTACAAAGACCTGTTAGAAAAGAACAAAAGCCTTTCAGACCTTGACAGGCAAAAGAATGACCTGATAACAGAGTGTAAACAAATTATAGGCTCTTCCGCTGGCTCGAAGATTGGAACACCAGGTACTTATTCTTATCACGATGGTACTTCCACCGTCAACGTAGATTCATATCTCAAGGTTGCAAACGCCAATTATGCCACTGCTGATGATACGATAACAGGGCTAAAGAGGACATTCGATGACCTGACGCTTGAACACAATCGCATATTGGCTGAATACGCTGCTATGACTGATGACGAGAAAGAGGTAGCAGAATACAGAGATGAGGATATTTTCATTGAGAAGTCACGCATTGCTGGTCTGAAAGCTGGCACTTGGGCTATCACCTCTCCGACTTACACCTTTGCAAACGAGGGCATCGCTCATGGCGCTTATTTTGGTTCGTCAACACCAATAGCGGGTACGGACCTGGCTGATGCTATAAGTGAATATGCTGATGCTAATGCAGATGTAAGAGAACTAACAGACAGAGCTTACGCTATCATAGGCACAGGCACGATTGCAAGCCCAGGAACGGACTCAGAGCTGAAGCGGGTAGTAGATGACATTGCTTTTGAAACTGCGAGGTTGACTTATGAAAGCGATGAGCACAATGCTATTTACAGACAGATACTCGACCTGACTTATCAGATTTCAGATGATGACGACACTGATGTAGAAGACACAGACACGGCAGAAATATCTGGTTTACTGGCAGCTCACACTGACAGAGACAACTGGGTGAACGCTAAGTATCTTCCTTCTTATCTTTACGTTGGTGAGACTACCGATAAAGTTACGAACATTGTTGGTTATGGTGAGCCTAAAATCCCTTACATACTGAAAGACAGCGGATTTGGCAGTATATCCGATGGGGTATATGCCGAGCTGCCTATAGGTGAAATGAAGTCCGTCAAGTCTATTATCAACGGCACGGCAGCAATGCAGTTCGGCGTGTACCTTTACTTCAATCTGGAAGGTGGAATGGTAGAGCGTTACTACGACCAGCGCCTTGACGATGTAGGACCTAACAGAGACGAGGGTTTGCCAGCGGATAGACAAGGAGAGATTACTAAACTTCTCCCATATCCAGGGCGATATTATGCTGCGGTTGATGCTGGGTCTGACGGCTATTCGTCTATACTTTGCAACAACCTGCTCGGCGAGTATTCTTGGCACGAGATATGGCGGTCAACTACTCTTGGAGACCAGATATACGATGTGTACGTGCAGGCAATCCCTGGGTTCAATGAAGTTGACAGGTTATGGATTGCGACAACTGAATCTATTATTGCTGTACCAATTGCGATTACGCCAGTAAACCAGTATAAGTATGAATACTTCGGTTACGACGGCTCACTCCCTGGTTACACTCACGACTTTACTACAGCAGGGTGGGTGGAGACCTCTTGGATTGACTTTGAAGTCAAGTCAATTGACAAGTATTTTCATTCTGTGACAATATTCTCAGACTACACAGGAGATGTGAAATCTGGCAATGAGTACAAACTGTCCGTATATTTCAAAGTAGACGGCGATATAGATTGGACTCACGCAGGAGACGTAAAAGCATCAGAATATATTAATGGCAAGTTCGAGATAGGCATCAAAGAGCTGCCCATTAAATATGGCAGCAAAAGTGTCAGTGGAAAGAAAATAAAATTCAGGGTGAAGATGATGCCACAAGCCAGCAAATACGAATCGCCCAGGCTAAAGGCTATTGTAGTGAATGGCATACTACGATTGCCGTCTAAGCGCACCTGGAACTTCAACTTTTTGGTAGACCCAGAAGTTGATTTGAATGATAAGCCAATTCATGATAAGACTGGTGTGCTGCTTTATTGGCTAAACAAGTGGGCTAATAGTAAAACCTACGCTGTTCCACTAACCATGAGGACAAACGACTATTCCAGTGATGACGTACAAGTGATGATTGACCCAGCGTCTATCACAACTTATGATGTTCTTCCTGACACAAATGCGTCTAAGAACAAAAACTATAAGCACATAGGCTCGCTGACACTCTATGAAGTTTGAGAAATTATGACAAGAGATAAGCTAAGTGGCGTATACATCATAACTAATACTGTAAATGGGAATAGATACATTGGCAGTAGCATTGACATTCATCGTAGATGGTGGCAGCATCGCAGCCAACTTTGTAAAGGCACTCACGGCAATCAAATCTTACAACGCGCATGGGATAAGTACGGTGAGAGTAGCTTTGAGTTCTCTATCCTACTGCTCTGCTCTGAGACTGATACATTGCTAAATGAACAGCAATGCTTAGATACATTCCATCCAGAGTACAACATCTGTATTAGTGTTACGGCTTCTATGTTGGGTCGGAAGTTCTCTGAAGAACATCGCCACAAGATAGGGGAAGCTAATAGACGAAGGATTTTGTCTGAAGAAACTAAGGCTAAAATTAGTGCGAGTAAAAAAGGTGTAAGACTCCCTCCGCGTACAGAAGAACACTGCGCTAAGATAAGCGCTGCTAAACGGAGGTCTAATGGCTGACGAGCTTACCGTTCACGGTATAAAAGTTGATTCCATCAACGAATACAACGTGGCTAAGGCATTAGACAAGCTGGGCTATGAGTATGCTTATCAGAAGTATCTCGGAGTTAGCGGTATCCGAGGTACTTCTATTATTGACTTTTTGGTTTACACCGTGCCTAAACCGACACCGCTGTTCGTTCATGGTGCTTACTGGCACGGTGGTCAATATGCTCTTACCTCAAAACTTCAGGAACAATTCATCAACGCAAAAATGAAGGGCACTTGGGCTATGGCTGTTATTGTTTGGGAATACGAATGCGAAACTGAAGAGATGGCATATCAAACACTACAAAGCAAGCTGTAAAGGAAAATATGATAACGAGTAAACAGATAGGCGCAGTGACTATGATTGACCACGACTATAGCAACGGAGATAACGTAGGGCTTATGTACCTTACATCGGACCTGCACATAGATAGCGTATATTGTAATAGAGACAAGTTATTGGCTGATTTTGAGGAGGCAAAAAATCGGAACGCATACATAATGCTGTTTGGAGACATTTTTGATGCGATGCAAGGCAAGTTTGACCCACGCAGAAGCATGGATGAACTCCGACCAGAGTATAGAAAGGCTAATTATTACGACATTGTAATCCAGGATGTAGCTAAGATATTGAAGCCTTATGCTGAAAACATTTTACTGATTTCTCCAGGCAACCATGAAACCGCTGTGCTGAAAAACGCTTCTATCTCTATGATAGACAGGCTTGTTTATACGCTGAACCTTGAGCACGGCGGTCACGTCTTGCAAGGTGGATATGGTGGCTGGGTGCGTATCAATGCGCATCGTGGCACTCATGGTGGCAGGCACTCTGTAAAAATGAAGTACCATCACGGTTTTGGCGGTGATGCCCCTGTGACAAGGGGCGTTATTCATACTAACAGACAAAGCGTTTACATAAAAGACGCTGACATCATTGTAAATGGTCACAACCATAACGCTTACTACGTTCCTATTGTGAGCGAATCTTTAACTAATAATGGCACTGTAATCTTTCAAACTACCCACCACATCCGCACGCCAGGATACAAACAAGAATATGGCGATGGCAGCAAGGGCTGGGCTGTTGAGAAGGGCTTTGTGCCTAAGCCAATAGGTGGCGCTTTTGTACAATACACATTGGTTGACAATGGGTTAAGAAAAGGGAAACCTAAAGAGCTTTATGCGGATATACGAGTTGCGCCACATATACATTCTCCAGAATATTTTGATATATAATAAAAGTGAGGAAATAATATGACCAACTATCCATACGGAATCGACATCAGCCATTGGCAAGGCACTGGGCTGGACTACAACCGAATGAAAGCCAATACCTCTTTCGTTTTTGTCAAAGCAACCGAATCCTGGGGTTATACCGACCCCACGTTCTACGCAAACTGGACTGGATTAGTGGGGCACAACCGAGGCGCATACTGCTACGTCTGGCTAAGTGACGACCCACTACGACAGGCTAACTACCTGATTGACATAGTGACGCAGGCAGGCGTGGACTGGAAGTATGACCGGCTGGTACTCGACCTTGAACTCTCTGGTCACGGATTATCAAAGGCTGAAGTCTCGAGACGCGTACTCGTTATGATGGAACGCATCAAAGACGTGACTGGCAGATACCCAATTTTGTACTCTCGCAAGTATTGGCTACAGGACAATATGCTTTTGACCGACCCACGACTTATCAACGCCGACTGGTGGCTGGCGTATTATCGGACAGCACTCCCTTATCCACTATACACGCCAGAGATGTCACCGCCACCGTTGTTACCCACAGGCGTGAACAAATGGCTGTTTCATCAGACTTGCGAAAAAGGCAAGGGGCGTGAGGTTGGGGTTGGCAGTTACTACGTTGACCAGAACCGCTTTAACGGAACAATCGCTGAATTAAACGCCTTTTTTGGGCGTACAGAGGAAGCCACAGACCCAGAACCGCTTTACAGTGTGCGGGTGAACAACATTGCACCCGACCGGCTGAACGTCAGGAATGCGCCAAATGGAACAATTATCGGCAAGTTGCAATCCGGCGATATTGTACCCGTCTGGCAGGTTCAGAACGGCTGGCTGCGGATTGGTGATGGCAAGTGGATTGCGGAGCGTTACACGACACGAGTTGATGACACCCCGCCAACCCCGCCTGTTTCGACTGGTTACGTTTACTTCGGACCCGTCTACAACCAACGAGACATTCGTTGGGCTTCACATCCGCTGGGCACTAAGAGCACAATCGGCGCTAATGGCTGTTTGATGACTTGCGCTTCTATGGTCTGCAACTACTTCGGGCACGCTTCTAACCCGCTCCAGTTGAATCAATGGCTCACGGACAATCAGGGTTACTTGGACGGCAACCTGTTTTTGTGGGCTGCGATTGAGCGGCTCTATCCCGACATGAAATTTAACGGGTTCGTTTACTCGCCAACCACCGCGCAAATCAGGGCGGCAATTATAGCTGGCGTGCTACCCATCATGTACGTGGACTTTGACGACTCAACGCCGCTGATTGAGATGCACTGGGTGCTGGGGATAGGCGTAACGGGGACGGACGTAATTATCGCCGACCCCTGGACTGGCACGATCGGCAAGTTGAGCGAAATGTACCCGAAGCAGGTCATTCGTTACGGGTCTTATTCACGGAGGGCACTATGACACCACCTATCACAGCATTAGGCTCACGCTACGGCATACAGGGTGCGCTCGGCAGAAGCGTAAAGAGGGCGGCAAGCGGCATAACCGACCCGACTGACATCTCTGGCTGTTTGCTTTGGTACGACTTTTCTGACGCTAATTCTCTCTTTACAGACGATGGGGTCACCAACGTTTCATCTGACGGCGATTTGATTTATCGTATCAACGACAAAAGCGGGAATAGCAATCACGGCAAACAGACAACAGAGGGCTATCGACCAGTATACAAAACTAATATTCAGAACTCAAAAAGTATTGCCAGATTCGCGTCAGATAACATTGACTTTACCAGCAGATTGACAACCATCAGAACCGCTTATTTTGTATTTTCGGATGCTGACACAGGAAACGATGCAAACCGATTTTTACTTGGCGATACAACTTATTCTTGGCACAGGGCGTACACATCCTCGGATGGCATTAGAAATTATTTTGATAGCACTTACAATTACGCGAGTGTTTATGTAAGAGAGGGCACGGTGCACAGAAACGGAACCTCGGTGTCGCCAGTAGCAGATGCCCCTTTAGCCACAATTCACATTACGGCTGTAACTACAACAGGAAATCTGCCAGCGAATAAGTTTCAAGGGGATGGGGCGACTACGGATAGATACTGGATTGGCGATGTGGCAGAGATAATTTTATACAGCGGGGCACACGATGATGCCACAAGGCAAATGGTAGAAAACTATGCAAACTCAAAATGGAGTTTGTATTAATCAGTTTACAGGCAACGTACTTAGGAGGTGCTAAATGCACGAAAATAGCGGTAATTCAGTAATCTATTACGCCCATTACACCGAAGGGGGCGTAAACAAAACAGGCTTGACTGTCACCATTACAGTCTATGAGGTCATTCGTGACGGCACGAAAACAAAGGTGGTTACCGATGGTGCTTGCACAGAAATTGGTGACGGCTTGTACCGCTATTTGCTTGCGAGTGGCACGGTGGATGCCGCCGCCGAGTACGTTGCGGTTTTTCACACGGCGACCGACACAGTAGACGCTCAGGATATTCCCGCAATGTGGGTCATTGACAGAGCTGGCACGGAAAAGCTGGACACGGGTATCACGCTTGCCGATGACGCAATCACAGCCGCCTCACTCAAAGCGGATGCGGTGACTAAGATTCAAACAGGGCTGGCACTCGAAGCGACGCTCACGGCAATCAAGGGAGCAGGCTGGTCGACACAAACTCTGTCGGAAATTGTCACGGCTATTTACAACGTAAATACACTAATAAATCAATTAAGGACACAGGATGACTATAACCTTAAGGATATATTAATTGCCATTGCCGGCATTCAAGCTGGCTCTGGGGCAACGGCTCAGGAAGTCTGGGAGTACGCAACTCGTGTGCTCACAGCAGGGACAAACCTTCCAACAGCTAACGACATCTCAAACGCCGTTTGGACTAATGGCGATGTTTATGGTGCTGGTGAAAAGGGATTCCAATTAGAGACATTGTTTAATGATTTGATAAACGGTGGTCGCTTAGACTTGCTCGTTGATGCTATCAAAGCTAAGACTGACAACATTCCCGCAAGTCCTGCGGCAGTAGGCTCTGCGATGACTTTGACTGCTGCTTACGATAAGGCTAAGGATGATGTGCTAACTCCGCTGGGAGTTGTAGATGGAATTGTAGACGCAATCAAGGTACAAACCGATAAGATACCCGCAAGTCCTGCATCGGCTGGTGAGTACACAGCCAACATCGGGGCGATAAAAGCGAAAACGGATAACTTGCCGCTATCTCCTGCATCGAGCGGAGAGTACACAAGCGCATTGACAGCTATTCAAAACGACCTCGACAATCCCAATCAATACAAAGCTGATGTAAGCGGTCTTGCTACAAGCGCAGAATTGGCACAAACGGAAGCGGATATTATCGCTGCAATGCCTGATGAAACAGTTATTCCAGATGGAATTGCTCTGGAGACAAGCGTACAAGCAATCAAAGCCAAGACCGACAATTTACCTGCAACACCTGCTTCATCGGGAGAATATACCACCAACATTGGTGCAATCAAAGCCAAGACCGATAACTTGCCCACAACTCCTGCGGCAAGTGGGGAATATACATCGGCGCTTGCTGCCATTCAATCTGACCTTGACAATCCCGACCAGTACAAGGCGGACGTAAGCGCGTTGGCAACACAGGCAAGCGTGAACGCGATTCCGACAACGCCATTACTGGCAGCAAATTATGTTGCACCGAATAACTCTGGTATTGCATCAATTCTGGAAGACACTGGCACGACAATTCCAGCCACACTCGCAGGACTGGCAACCAGCGCGGAAGTTGGCGCAATCACAATGCTTGACGAGGTTGTGGTCGGGTCTTACACAATGCAGGATATTCTCAAAATTCTGGCTGCAAAAATGGTCGGCAAGGCAACTGGCGGAAGTACTGCTACGATCACCTATCGCGGCGTGGATGACACCAGTGACGTGATTATTGAAACAGTTGATAGCAACGGCAACAGATCAGCCGTAACATTGACGGTCTAAGACGATGATAATCGCGAGCTTTCCGAAGGGGTCGTTTCCTGAGAACAGTTGGCCTGTTGGCACGTGGCCTGTTGCTCCGGGAGAGGTTGTCATCCAGTATACCGAGGTTATGGGGTTCAGCGTTGCGGCGATCCTAAGCGCGTTATTTACGCTCGAAATGCCAGTCAGCGCCGCTTTTACAGTTGAGATGCCGATGGTAGTTGAATTAGAAGTTTACGAGGAGCTGTCTTTATGACCACGATTTACGTCCACAATGGGGATGTCGGCACCATATTCAGGCTGACAATTACAGACACGGCTGGCACGGCGATTGACGTGAGTACCGCCGCGACCAAGTATATCTACTTTCAAGACCCGTCTGGCGTAAGGATGCAAAAGACTGCCGCGTTCTATACCGACGGCACGGACGGGAAAATTCAGTACACCTCTGTTTCAGGCGACATTGACTCTGTTGGAACGTGGCAGATTCAGG
>ENA-UOOK01000666-UOOK01000666.1-fermentation-metagenome-genome-assembly--contig:-NODE-666-length-45398-cov-58.866528_pt1 | contig 45398 bp, 41 predicted proteins | sample MGYA00245777_ERZ724023 | MGnify/ENA primary metagenome ERZ724023 (study PRJEB28704, sample SAMN03018312) | fermentation metagenome | biome: anthropogenic terrestrial biome; feature: soil; material...
CAGGCAGAAGGGCCAATGGTTTTTGATTCGCAGTTTTCGGAGGGTGGTGGATAAGTACAAAGATGCCAGGTTGTTTATTCTGGGCGAAGGTGATTTAAGAGGTGAATTGGAAGATTTAATCCAAAAACTGGATCTGAACGAAAACGTGTTTCTTCTAGGTGGCCAGGAAAATGTCTTTCCATTCCTTAAAAACAGCGATTGCTTTGTTTTCACCTCCCTCTGGGAAGGTTTACCTTTATCATTAATAGAAGCACTTTCAGTGAATCTTCCAGTTATATCTGCAGACTGCAAAACCGGCCCCAGAGAAATATTATGTCCTGAACTAAATTTAGATGAGACAATTAATTATCCTTACCTAGGCGAACATGCAATCCTTACGGAACCCTTTCCCAATAAGATCATCTCCAAAACTCTTAATGAGGTTTCACTAATTGAACCTGAGCAAATACTGGCTGATATAATGATTGAAATGATTGAAGACCCAGATCTAAGAAAGAAGTATGCCCATGGACATTCAATCACCAGAAACTTCGCCAAAGAAAAAATTATAACTCAATGGAAGAAGTTACTAAAAAAATAAACAATTAACCGTTATTATCTTGAATTATTAAACAATCTAATTGACTAAGGATACTATTAATAAGCAGGTCTCGATAAGTGGTATTCTGATTTAAAAACAGATCATCCGAATATAATTTCTTAAAACCTTTTAAGAAAAGGTTAAGAAATTAGTTAGAAATCTATTCATTTTTTTGCATAGGTTGTTAAATGGTCCTCAAATTCAGTTGTAGCCGTATAACCTAATTTATTGAGTGCTTTTTCCAGCTGCATATATGTTTTTTTACCATCTAATATGTGATAGGACGCAATTGCTAGATTAACATGGTTATTTAACAGGGTTTTCTTTGATCCTCTTATTAGTTCAATTTCAGACCCTTCAACATCAGCCTTGATAAAATTTACTTTAGTCACTCCCAGATCACTTAACTCTTGATCTAAAGAAACAACTGGAACAGTTATTATAGAATCTGTTACATTTCCTTCAAATATTAATGATGAACCTTTATCGCCCTTTTTAAAATTTAATAGGGTTTTTTTGCTCCATAAGCCTTTGTTTATAGTTACGACATTGGAAATATTATTTTGTTTTAAATTAATTAATAATTTTTTATAATTTGCTGGATTGGGTTCAAATGATATTACCAAACCATTTTCACCCACTAATTGAGATGCTAAAATTGAAAAACTTCCCTGATAAGCACCACAATCTATCACTATGTCACCCTTTTTGATTGTGTACTTTCTTAAATATCCTTCCAAAATTTCATAAAAATCACTAGAGGGATAATCACAGAATTTGTAGATATTTTGGTGGTAATCTACAATGAAATCATTGTTTCTGTATGCGGTACTAAAATCACTGTTATTAAATAAATAATTATTGGCAATAAAGCATTTTATCATGTTTTTCATTTTCCCTTCAGGAAAGTAAGTGAAAAACAGTTCCCCCAAAATTTTATTAACCCTCTTTTTAATCATAAAATTGTTTATTATCCTCTTTTAATAAAAAGGTTTTTTGATTCTGGACTATCTTTGAAGGTTCTAAGCATATTCCTATGCACTTTACTAAAATTTGTTTCTAAATTTTCTCTAGAATGATTTATAATTTCATAAATCCAAGATTAAAGAAAAGATTTAATGTTAATGGCGATATAAGAAAAAAACATTCAATCACCAAAAGACTTGCCAAAGAAAAAATTGTAACTCAATGGAATAGTCACTAAAATAAGTTATCTGTTACTTGAATTATCAAAGAATAAATCTGTAAACAATTTAATATTATAATCCTCAAAATATCCTGTTAAAACAAATAAAAGAGTTGCAAAAATGAAAATTCTAATTTTAGTAGAATCACTCAAAGTGGGTGGAGGCTCTGAAAGATTCGCCGCAATACTGGGCACAGAATTATATAATCGCGGCTATGATGTTTTATATTTAACTTTAATGGATGAAAATCCAAAATTCAAGTTTTCAGGCGATTATTACACCCTCAATGAGGGTTATATTTATGGAAATCCTGTAAAAAGAGGGATTGATCTTTTTAGATATGCACCCAAAATTAAACAGGTCTGCGAAGATCTAAAAATAGAAACCATGATTTCAGTGTCTGAAGTTGCCAATTTCCATGCTGTTTTAAGCCGCTGGCTCTTTGGGAACAAGGTTCGAATAATTGCATCTCAACACATGAATCCCGAGATATTTTTAAACAGTCCCCTTAAGTATAGATTAATAAAGTTCTTTTATCCACGAGCTGATGAAGTTGTATGTGTCTCCAAAGAGGTGGAAAGAATCCTCAATGATACGTATGGTATTTCAAATACTCGAACCATTTACAATATGATGGATGTGGAAAGAAACGTTAAATCATCCCTTGAAGAACTTCCTGAAAACTATAAAGAGCTTTTTAAAGGAGAGATGAAAGAAAAGATTTTTAACTTCATCAACGTTGGTAGGTTGACCAGGCAGAAGGGCCAATGGTTTTTGATTCGCAGTTTTCGGAGGGTGGTGGATAAGTACAAAGATGCCAGGTTGTTTATTCTGGGCGAAGGTGATTTAAGAGGTGAATTGGAAGATTTAATCCAAAAACTGGATCTGAACGAAAACGTGTTTCTTCTAGGTGGCCAGGAAAATGTCTTTCCATTCCTTAAAAACAGCGATTGCTTTGTTTTCACCTCCCTCTGGGAAGGTTTACCTTTATCATTAATAGAAGCACTTTCAGTGAATCTTCCAGTGATATCTGCAGACTGCAAAACAGGACCACGAGAGGTGTTATGTCCTGAATCTGATTTAGATAAATCGATTAATTATCCATATTTAGGCGAACACGCTATCCTTACAAAACCATTTCCAAATGAACTCTTATTTAAAAATTTAGAAGAATCACCATTAAATGAATCTGAAAAGATGTTCTCAAACATGATGATTAGAATTATTAAGGATCCTGCTTTCAGGGAAAAATATTCAAATACCCGTGAGCTGGCCAATAACTTTTCTTACAAAAAAATTGTTGGCGAATGGGATGATTTACTATTAAGTTAAATGTTCCAAAGAACTGCGAAAAAATGGCACTGTCAAAAACTTGGGGGTTTTTGAAATTTGTGATTTAATAAACAATTTTTGTTATTCCAGTTAAAAATGATTATTTTCAGAAATAGAAACATAAAAAGTTTTATAATAAGAGGAGCACAGTATTTTCTATGCTAAAAAGAAAAACACTTGCTCCAATTAATGGTTTGTTTGATCAGGGTTATAAACTTTCCTATTTTTGTGAAGATTTATCAAAATATGTTGAAAACCAATTAAAATCAGATGAAAAGAATTATAAGGTATCTAAAACGTTGAATAAGTGGTTTAAAAAGGATATTTTTCATGTTGAGATGTTTGAACCGTTTTGTCCGGAGTGTTTCAAGCATAATTTGTGGTTAAAAATGGAGTTAACGAAAGAACACTTTATTTTTATGATAAAGGAGTTGTAAAAACAGAAATCCAGACTTATAAATGTAAATAGATGTGGTAAAAAAGTTCAATACAGATATTTCCGAAATTGTTGAGGACAATAGTAATTTCACACGTGACTTTTAAGAGTAAATGCCTTGAATTAGTAGGGTTTATTCTTCGGATCAGTGCGTAATGTTGCCTATAAAGCTAAAAAAGACACAGGAATCAATATTTCACAACAAACAATTTGAAAAACTGGATACTTGAACATAAAAACCAAAATAAAAACTCCGAAAACCGTTATTCAGGATATTTACATTTTTGATGTCGAATGGATCAAAATCAAAGGCATATGAAATTTACAGATCCCACTTTTATTCAACAGTAAACAGAATATTATTGTTGCTGATGAAATATACTCTAAAGAGAATTCTAAGAACATAAAAGACTTTTTAGAGCAAAATACAATGAATAAAAACAAAATCAGCATAACCACAGATTTAGATGAAAAGTACAAACCAATAATTGAAAAATTAGGGTTTAAACACCAATGGTGCTACTTTCACGCGCTTAAAAAATTCAACAAAACCATAAACCGAATATATCCAAGAAAATAAACTAAATAAAAAGAGAAAAAAGAAAATAAAGATAGAAAAACTAGAATTATTCAGTTTATTTCAGAGTGAGTCATTTAAAAATGCTAAAAAAAAACAAATTAAACGAAATTTTAAATAAAATTAACGAATATTCAGAGGTTATTCAATCAATTATCCACAATTCTGTGATGCCTTACTTTAAAACCTTCTTTGCATTCTTAGAAGATGAAAATATATGAACGAACCTCAAATAAAATAGAGAATACCTTCCAAAAAACCTTCCCCAAAAGTGTTAAGAGGTTAATGAAGATTAAAACAGGTGTAACGTCACGAATAAACATCAGAAAAGAAATTCAAAACCAGAAAAAACTTTTTAACAACCAACCCCCAAGTTTTTGACAAAGCCGAAAAAAAGATGTTTAATAAGACAACGGCACCATAAATAAAGATAAAGGTTGTTACACTTATCAACTCATCAAAATTTCAATTACCCTACTTCCAAAAATCCAATTTCAAACTAAATTTTAAGCAAATCAAACTACCCCATCAACTGTTTCAAGAATTCTAAAATAGAAAAGGGATTAAAAAATTTTTTCACTTTTCATAATAAGAAATTTTTAATTAATTGGCTGATTATATAAAATTCTTCTGGGTTTTCCATTGTCAAAATTATTTTTCAGCCCATCAAGATAAGCAGATGTGAGAAATTTTATCCGTTTATATTTATGATCATCCAATAAGATAATGGCAGATGCGGAAACCAACCAGGAGAATAATAAAATTATCCATATGAACAGCGCGGGTTGCCTATACTTTTTCAGTAACCATGTATTATTCCGTACTGCGTAATAATTTAACCAGTAATTCTTGTATTTCGCCCTGTAAACTGTACGACCGAAAATAGATTTTTTCACGTATTTTGAAGCGTTAAAATTAGTTTGGTGCAAAATAACACTATCATTAATAAGTAATATTTCTCCCACACTTCTTAATCTTATGGAATACTCTGTATCATCGCCATGTATAAAAAATTCTTTTTTAGGGAAACCTATCTCTTTTATTGATGTTCTGTTAATCAAAACACCAACAAAAGATGCATCATCAATTTTTAAAACCTTGTTATTTTCAATTAATTCCGGGTCAACAGTTTTGCTAATATTAAAATTCCTTAGACTTTTAAAATCAAAGATTTTTCTATGTAATGGAACTATCCGATTGTCCACAGTTTTAACAACGCTGGCTAATGCTGATATGTTATCTTCACTAATATAATCTGTTAACCTTTCAAGTGAATCTTTAAGGGGCTCTGCATCATCATCCATCAACCATAACCAATCGTATCCATCTTCATAAGCCCCTTTAACACCTTCGTAGAATCCTCCAGCGCCACCCGTATTCTCGTTTAACTTGATATAACAAATGTTAATATCTTTATTGGTAGAGTTTTGAATAGTAGAGTACCTCTTCCAATCTTTGTTTGAATGATCTTTTGGTAATTCTTCAATGTACTCTTTTTTCAATAAAATTTCATTAGTTCCATCTGAAGATGCATTATCAACTATGTAAATAGCATCCAACGGTTTTGACTGATTTTTTAGAGCTTCTAAACATTCTAATAATAAATCTTTTCGATTATATGTAACTACAACTGCACAAATCTTCTTATCTGAATTCACATTATTCGCTCCTTAAATGTTGTCAGTACTGCTGCTATTATTTCATTTGAAGAAAAAATTTAATTCATCATCATGTTTTAGGGATTTTAGTATAACATTTAAATTCTTTGATCAAATTCTGTTCTAAATTTTTTTACTAAGGTTACTCGGTAATAACCGGTGCAAAAAACTTAAATCCTCTTGATATTAAATGTTTTTAACTCATTAAAATTTAATTTTTTATTTTTTTTGTTATTTATCTATATTTTGTTATTAGATTAAAGTATTAATTTGGCTAAAACTTTTAAAGCCTAGTTTAATTTAAATAAAATTAGATGCTACTATTATAAGTATCGTTTCAACACTTATCTGAATGGATGTGAAAAAATGAAAGTCTTACATATAGGATGGGGTTTCAGACCGTGGAGGGGAGGAGGTTTAATTGAATATACTGAGGATTTAATGGATATTCAAGCAAATAATGGTTGGGATGTCTATTATTTTTTCTCCTGTCGGCACTACCCATTTACTAAAACCTCCCTTAAAAAATGGAAAAACGATAACATAACTGTTTTTGAGGTTGTTAACTCTCCCATATTTCATTCAGGAGATCTTGGTACTTTATACCCTCAGTTGGAATTATCTGAGGAACACACAGAAAAGTTTTTTAGAGATGTATTAAACCAAATTAAGCCAGATATAATTCACATACAAGAATTAGCTGGATTACCTTCCTCTTTAATTGATATAATTAAAGATGAGTATAATATACCTTTGGTAATGACTTTGCATGACTTCTTTTTATTATGTCCCACACTCAATCTTTTTAATAGTAATTATGAAAATTGTTTTAAAAATCAAATAGGAAAAGAATGCGTTAAATGTTGTGTAAATGCTTATGGTTCAATTTTAAAATATCAAATTCATAGTTGGATCAACAATAAACTGTTAAAAAAACTCCATTTTGATCTATTTTCGAACTTTGAAGTTAAAAAGATTAGAAATAAATCGAACACATATAATAGTTTGATTAATAAAAGTTCACTGTATCAAAAAAGAAGGGATGTCAATATTAAAAGACTGGAAAAAATTGATTTATTAATTGCTCAGTCATATAGAGTTGAAGAAATTTACAGAAAATTTCTAAAAAGCGACAATTTAATTACTTTACATTCAACAGTTAAACATTTGGATTTAATCAATCCAAAAGAGTTAAAAGTTAAACATCCTATAAGATTTGCAACATTATCCGGTTGTTATTCCATTAAAAAAGGATCAAAATTGATTTTTGAAACAATCCAAATATTAAATAAACGGGGAATTAATAATCTATTCGAGTTACATATTTGGGGCGACTTGGATTATAACATTAAAAGCATAATGCATTTTTCAAATGTTTATTCTCATGGCAGTTATAACATTAACCAGTTAGATCAAATTTTAGAAAATGTAGATGTGGGTATTATCCCCTCCACATTAGAAGAGGCTTATGGATATACAGGCATTGAATTTCTTGCCAAAGGCATTCCAATTATCGGTAACAAAAAGGGAGGAATTGTTGATTACACCCACAATAATTCAACAGGGTGGGTAAATGAAACTGCCTCTGCTGAAGAACTGGCAGATCTGATTGAACATATCGTTAAAAATCCTGATGAAATAATAAAGTTAAATAAGAAAATATTAAACAATAAAGAATTAATTAAATCAATGGATGCTCATTTCAATGAAATTAAAGACATTTATAATCAAGTTATTAGTGAATAAAACGAAAAGATGTGGGAGAAAACATGGAACTCCTAAAAATTAACAAAAAATTAAATCATCTCATGAATTTTTTTCACTTATTATCTCCATATAAAAGATTTTTGGGTTTTTTATTATCAAAATTTCCTCTAAATCCATCAGAGTAAGCTTCTTTAATAAATTTTATTCTTTTAAACTTATGATCATCATAAATAAGTATCCCTGTTATAATGGCCAACAATTTAATTAAGACTTCATAATACAATCTAATCTTGTTTTGCCCATATTTAATACCAATCCAAAAAATATTCCGATTATAAAAATAAGTTAACCACAATGAATCATAAGGATGTCTTATAGATTTTCGGTTGAACTTTTCTTTTACTAAATAATTTTTTGATTGTTCATCTTTATGAATAATAATACTATCAGTAATTAGTAATATTTTGCCAGTGGTTCTTAATCTAATACAATACTCTAAATCATCAGCATGTATAAAGAAATCTTTATTAGGGAATCCTATAACTTCAATAGCGTTTCTAGGTACTAAAAGACCAACAAATGAACACATATCAATTTCTAGACAATTATTTTTCTCATAACTTTCTAAAGACACGGAATCTTGCATGGGGATGCCATTAAAATTAAAATAGCCTCTACTGACAGTAATTATTGAATTATTCACATCAAGAACTTTCGAACATAAACCGGATACATTTTCAACATCCATGTAATCCATTAAAGATAATAAACAATCTTCTAAAGGTTCTGAATCATCATCCATTAACCAAAACCAGTCATAACCTTTATTATAAGCCCTTTTCACTCCTTCATAAAAACCACCAGCACCCCCCATATTTTCGGACGTTCTAAGGTAATGAATAATTGTATTACCTTTTTGGATAGTCTTTTCAAAGTTTTCTTTTAATTCATTTGCAGGTAACTCTTCGAGATATTTATTTTCAAATAATAATTTCGGAGTACCATCAGTTGAAGCATTATCCACAATATAGATAGCATCAATGGGTCTTGTTTGGTTTTCAAGTGCTTCCAAGCAGGATATAAGTAGTTCTTTTCTGTTGTAGGTTACTACGACTGCACAAACTGTTTTATCTTTCATTTGTTACCCTCTTGAATTTACTGAGCGCTTCATTGGTTACGATGTCCATGTTGTAGTATTTGTATTCTGCGAGTCTTCCAACCAGGCTGAGATTGTTTATTTTTGATGCTTTTTCCAGGTATTTCTTGTAGAGTTGGTTGTATTCTTTTTTGGGTATGGGATAGTATGGTATGTCTTTGTTTTTGTTGTATGGTTTTGGGTATTCTCGTATTATGCTAGTTTTTTCGTGTTTTTGTCCTGTTAAGTGTTTGAATTCTGTTATTCGTGTGTAGTTGTAATTGTTTGGGTAGTTCACTGTACCGGTTTCTTGGAAATATTCTTTGTTCAGGGTTTCTGATTTAAATTTGAGGGATCTGTAGGGTAATTCTCCATATTCATAGTTGAATAGTTCGTCTATTTGTCCTGTGAATATTAGTTTGCCCTGGAATTTTTTGTTTTCAAAGTATATTTCGTTGTTCTCGACTTTTATAAGTTCTTTGAAGTTTGTGTTGAGCATTATTTTGATGTTGGGGTTTTCAAGCATTTTTTGGAACATCTGGTGGTAACCATGTAAGGGTAGGCCCTGGTATTTGTCCTGGAAGTACCTGTTGTCCTTTGAGATATAGATCGGAACTCTTTCTGTTACTGATGGATCCAGTTCTTCTGGTTTAACTCCCCATTGTTTCTTGGTATAGTTGAGGAACACTTTTTCATATATGAAGTCTGCGAGGAACTTCAAATCTTCATCTTCTGATTTTTTCAACTTTAGAATTGGGATTTTGGTGTTGAAACCGAATTTTTTGATTAATTTATCTTCTAAACTTCCAGCTAAATTTTCTGGTAGCAATTCATGCAATGTGTTTAAATTGAAGGGTATGGGTACTTTTTCACCGTCTATAAAACCTAAAACATGATGTTGATAGTTGTACCAGTCTGTGAATTGGGATAAGTATGTCCAAACGTTTTCTAGGTTTGTGTGGAAGATATGTGGTCCGTATTTGTGTACCAGTATCCCATTTTTGTCGTAGTAATCGTAACAGTTACCGCCGACGTGGTTGCGTTTTTCAATCAACAAAACCTTTTCATCTAAAACAGTAACTATTCTTTCCGCCATGACACATCCTGCTAATCCTGCACCAACTATTATGTAATTAAACATTTATTCTTCCCCTTTTTTTAAGATTTTAACTGCGACTTGTTCATCATAGCGGCAGTATCCTATGTATTCAAATTTAATGTTGTTGGATTGTATGAATTCCATGAATGCTTTATATTCCCCGTTTTTCCATCCGGGATAATTGAAAAATTCATCAAATATTATGATTGTACCTTTTTCTATTTTATTATTTAAATTTTTGAATATTGTTTTTGCAGAGGAATATAAATCACAGTCTATATGTATGAATGAACAGTTTTCTGTTTTTTGTGATATAAAATTTGGTAGACTATCCTCAAACCATCCCTTCACTAACTTTACATTTTCTTTAACTTCGGGAAATCCTTCTAATTTGAATGTGCCTTCTTCAAAGCCGTCTCTCCAGTTTTCAGGTAGTCCTTCAAAGGAATCAAATCCATAAACTGTTTTATCAACATTTGATGCAATGAAGTTTAAGGTTAATCCTTTATAAACTCCAAATTCCATAAATAATCCATTTTTGTTTGTTAAATTTAATGAATATTTGAGTAAAGAAAATTTATCAGGAAAAGATTTGGTTTGGGACATATTCTCTTCCACAAATTGGGCTGTTTGGTTTAATGCTCTTCTTTGAAGCTGTCTCTCAATATTATGGGCATCTTTGGTGTTATTATTATCAATTACTGTATCAATAACCTTTGAAATTTTTTTTAACATGTGTTCATCATCTCTTGATTTGCTTTTTTGTAAAGTTTCCAGAAGGATAGTGTTATTATAGTCTCAACGATTAAAAGTGATAAGGCTGTACCAACATCACTTAAATAGTATGCCATTGGTATTATTAAGATGGGATAACCTAAACCAATTATAAATTGCACCTTTGAGACCCATTGGGAGTATCCAAATGCAAATAAGAATAAAACTCCGAAAACATTACTCAAACCTATTATAAATGGTAAGAATGATAATATTTGAAGTAACTGGATAGAATGACTGAATTGGTCTCCTGCAAGAAGAGTTAAAACCGGTCCTGCAACTAAAAAAAGCAATACAGACACTATGAATGTGGATGAACCAATAATTAATGTTAATTTTTTGATAAAATTCACAGCAGCTTCTTTTGATTTTGTTGCAAGTGAACTTACATAAGGATAAATAGATTGAGATACTGGATTTAAAAGTCCAACAACCATTAACACTATTTTTTCAGCTACAGAATAATAACCGACAATTGTATTACTTGCAAAAAATCCTAAAATAAAAGTATTTGACGTTGTGTAAAAACTGATGGCCACCGTAGATACAAATATATGCCACCCTTCCTTCATTTGATATTTAATATCCTTTAAACTTGGAACAGCAAATTTTACATTAAAATCTCTATGTACAAGATTTAGAGCAATTATTCCTATAGTTATAGCACCAATGGAATTAATTAAAGGCACATATAAATAGTCTGATGGATGTCTGATAAATATGAAGATCAAAGCTGTGTAAATTAGCAGGGTCCCCATGTTAAGTAAGCTGATGTACTTCATTTTTTCCATTCCTTGGAAGAACCAGGTTGGTAAAAGTAGATTTCCAATTACCAATCCAAAAGTGAAAAAATAAAGAAGCCAATCACTTCTAAACTTACTAAAGCCAAAAACGATCACTGACATCAAAACAAAACTTAAAATCATTAATAGGAACTTGGTTGTCAAGACAGAACTGAACGTTTTAGAAACATGAACTTTATTCTCACGATTAATGGAAATTTCCCTTGTGGCTGAAAAATTAAACCCATAATCAGTTAATACCTGAAAATAACTAATAAAAGCCGTTGCAAAGGCTATTGCTCCATATTTATCAGGTCCCAAAACCCTAGTCAAATAAGGAAAAGTAACCAAAGGCAAAATATAATTCAAACCCTGTAAACTAAACAAAGAAAGTATGTTGCTCATTATTCTTTTGTAAGCAGCATTTTCCATTATATTATCTAAAAATCTCTTCATTTTGTTTATTTCCTAAATAATTAATAAATTAAAGCTGAAGTTAATTTTATTGAATAAAGTTAAGATAAATATAATTATTTTGGATAATAACACTTTTGGATAAGAATGATAAGAAACAACACCAAAAACTGAACTCCTTTATAAAAGTAACTTTGTGATTTACCAAATATAGGAGATTGCAATCATGGAAGATTTTTATCAGCAAAATAATAGTAAAATATCTGATACCAAATCCATTAGTAAATAATGAGAGTAAAATATAAATTTCTAAATCCAACATAATTAAGGTTAAAGATGTTTGAAGTGTCATACCACAAAGCACAGGGAAAAATATGCAAAAATTCAAGGATATTTTTGGAACCAGAAGCCATGAACTTAATCATGACCTTCGCAAATCTGAAAATGTAACCATCGGTGTGCAGTACAGAAGGCTGTCCAGGTATCCCATTATCGGTGATAATCCGACAATTCGCTCAAACTCTGTGATATACAATGATGTTGAGATTGGGGACAACTTTAAAACTGGCCACAACGTTTTGATACGCGAAAAAACCGTGGTCGGAGACAACGTGCTTGTTGGAACCAACTCGGTGGTTGAGGGACACTGCAGCATCGGAAGCAACGTCAGCATCCAGTCGAACGTGTACATACCCAAAAATACCATAATTGAAGACTACGTTTTCATTGGTCCATGTGTATGTTTCACCAACGACAGATACCCAATAAGAACTGATTACAAGCTTAAAGGTCCTAAAATAAGGAGGGGAGCATCAGTTGGGGCAAATTCCACTTTCCTCTCGGATGTGGAGGTTGGTGAGGGCGCAATGGTGGCTGCCGGGGCTATAGTGACAAGGGACGTGCCCCCATATTTCCTTGCAATAGGTGCACCTGCAAAGATAAAATCGCTGCCTCGACATTTAAGAACCTGTAACAAGATTTAAAATCACCTAAAAAAAAGATACAGTATAAGTACATTAACTAGAAACCCAATTAAGGTTTCTTATCATCACCTTTCTCATCTGGAACATTTAAATTCTCATTTTGAATTGCTATTTCCCTCACCAGGTCTGTAAGTTCTTCTTCAATGGTTTCAAGTTTGTTGTACACCTTGAAAATGAGGTAGTAACCTAGAAGGAGTCCTAATACCAGGGCTAAGTCCAATCCTCTTCCTATTCCTGTGAACTTGGCGATGAAAGAAGTTAGAGTAGGGTATATTGAAACTGCTATAACCACGATCCATATGAGGTTCCATAGAATCATCATTCCAGGGGACAGTTTACCCTTTTTGAACCTTAAAATCGTCCATATAATGGCAAGAAATCCAATAAAAATTCCGATTATTTGATATATCATCATTTTAAATGCACCTTAAATTGATTACTGAAATTAACTACTTCAAAATGTTCATTATCAGCTTGAAGAGTATTTTAAGCCCGACTTTTGTGTTGGTACCCTTGGACATGGAGTAATCTGTGTAAATAGTTTTCATGGGTACTTCTTCAAGTTTAAGGTCTTTGGTTTTGATTTCACCTATTATCTCGGATGAAACACCGTATTCCCTTGAGTTTATGTTTATCAACTCTGCAGCTTTCCTGCTAAAGGCTCTGAGGCCTGATTGAGAGTCATTAATTTTAACACCGTAAAAAATTCGGGTTATCAGGTTCATTATCTGGTTTCCAAGCTTTTTTGCAAGGGGCATGTCATCGAAATTCCTTTTTCCAATAACGATATCGGCTTCAGCATTCTTTATGGGCCTGCAAACATTTTTTATGTCTTCAGGATCGTGCTGTCCGTCTGCATCGAAGGTTACAATGATATCTGGATCATGCAGGAGGGCTGCAGTTATACCCGTCCTTAAAGATGCACCTAAACCTCTGTTCAAGAGGTGTTTGTAGATAAATCCTTTGCTCCCATTTTTATCAATGACACTCTTCGCCCTTTTGTATGTTTCGTCGATAGAGCCATCATCAACCACAACGAGGTTAAATCCCCTTTTAAAAAGTTCTTCCATTACTTTAACCACGGTTTTTTCCTCGTTGTAGGCTGGTACAACCACAAATACCCTCATACAATCCTCCTGATAATATTTGTATACATAACTTTCACGATATTAATATATAAACTGAATAAGAATAATATTGAACTGAACAACAAATAATTCAATTACCAACTATAATTTAATTATCAACTATATAAAGGTTGATTTCTTCTCCTTTCAGAAAAAGTTTCTCTTTTCCAGAAAAAAATAATTAAAAGTGAGCCAATTTAGGGGAGCTTGACTGAAACTAGTTTAACCTGCCAGTTTCATTGCAAGTTCTGCAACGCGTCTTCCAAGATTTCTGGATGTTTCAACACCCACAGCATCGGTTTTTGCATCACCTTTAACCTTTCCAACACCTGTTCCACCGTAGTGAGCCAGGGGTGCTCCATCTCCCACAACGATTGCATCCTGGATGAGAAAGAACTCGCGTATTGTGGATATTGTTGTTTCCTGTCCTCCGTTTCTGGAACCTCCCACAGCTATGGCACCTCCAACCTTGTCCCGGAGTTTGAAATTCATTCTCAGGGGTCTGGACCTGTCCATGAACATCTTAAGCTGGGATGTGACGCTTCCAAAGTACACAGGGCTTCCTATGATTATTCCATCTGCATCCTGAAGTTTTGCAATGATTACACGCATGTCGTCGTATATCCCGCATTCTCCAATATTCTTACATATATCACAGGCAATGCAAGGCTCTATGTTCATTGAAGCAATGTTTATGAGCTCTGTCTCTGCTCCTGCTTCTTCTGCAGATTTTAGGGCTGTTTTAACAAGATGTGCTGTGTTACCATCTTCTCTGGGACTTCCCATGATTCCAATTATCTTAACCAAATTGATACCTCCTGAAAAAAGTTCAATCCATTGAATTAGATTTATAAAAGGATTAAATTAAATTTTTTTATCAACCCACCAAAAACGTGCAAAACTTTATTTGAATCCTGATATCTGAGGTTGTGTAAATGTCTCAGAAATTTAAATATGTGAATTAAGCTTTTAAAAAAGGGAAAACTAGTAATATTCCGGATTAAACATTTTAGAAGATAAGATTTTTTAAATGCATTATTCCACTTTTTAAAATTGGAATCTAACTGAATATTATTTTTTATAGATTTAACCAAATTCAAATAGGATGAACCCAATTTTATATGTATGAACAGCAAAAACCGTTACAACACACTTACAGTCACAGAAAATGTCTTAGAAATCATTGAAAACTGGTTTAAGGCTGAAAAATTGGGAGACAAAAGTGCAAGAGCCCAGGCTGCACATGAACTAAGCAAATTTTTAATAGAAACTGGTGATGGAACCTATACTCTCAGATCCAATGAGTTAAATGGAAAATCTGAGACAATGCACACTTACCACGGTGCAGTGACTGAGTCACTTGAAAAATATGTTAAACCTTCAAAACTCAGGGAAAAAATGGATGCAGGCAAGAATTTACACGTGCTGGACATCTGCAGCGGTCTTGGATATCATTCAGCAGCATGTATCGAATTTTTAAATAATAGTTTAAATGATAAAAATTTAAACAATGAAAACAAATCTGAATATTCACCAGGTAAGGATCATCTGAAACCAACTGAGGATCATTTAAAAATTCATTGTCCACAGATCAGAATTGACATGGTTGAAATTTCAATAGAAACTATTGCAGCAGCTTTACTCATTCCAAATCCATTAAAATCATATGGAATCATTAAAAAAGCAGTAGAAGACAAGCTTTATGGTGAAGGGTTCCTTAAGTTCAGAGTTCAGGATGAATCCCAGTTTTTAGGTGACCAGTTTTCAGATGAATTTAGAAATCTAGGTGAACTTAAAAACTTAGGTGAATTTAAAAACGTAGATACTCTGGACAAAAATATTCCAGAAAATCTTAAACTAAGTGAAAATTCAGTTACAATCCATGGGAATCCTGAAATAAAAGAAACCCAGGATAAAATCTCTAAAAACCTGGACATAAACATATATTGTGAAGATGCACGAGATTTAATTAAAAAAATACTTAAAAGTCGGGATAAACCTGAAGATCAGGTTACGGAAGAGGATTACGGTGAAAATTATGATGCAATATTCCTGGCACCATTCAGTCCTTCTAAATCCCCAGAAGTTTGCACAGTCGAATTTTTCAAGGCCCTCAGAAGTATTCTGAAAGAAGATGGGATGATCTTAACGTACACATCTGCAGCACCTGTACGTTTCGCTCTCATAGAAGCAGGTTTTCATGTAGGGGAAGGGCCACGCTTCGGAAGAACTGGAGGTACGATTGCATCATCTTCACTCCAAAACATTGAAAAACCCTTATCAATGGAAGACGAACGCATGATCGCATTAAGTGATGCAGGCATACCTTTCAGGGACCATGAGTTAAATAGTTCAGGCTTTGAAATAGCTGAAAAACGTGCAAATAAACGAAAAAATGTGCGAGGTTCATCTAAATTTGCATCAAGTGTTAAAGCGCCCATATATTTAGGTAAAAGCCTGGAGGATATTGATGATCCTCGGTTAAAACGCAGGGTTCTTAAAAGCATTGAAAAACTTGGCTTTGAAGAGTTAAACTGTGAAAAATTAAAATATGTTGTCTGCCCCCAATTTGATAGTTGCATCTGCGGTTCTAACTGTCAAAAAATAGAAAATTCTCGTGATAGGATTAAAGAAATGGTAAAAAGGCTTTCTAAGCTTGTTAAATGATTTTTAGCATGTTTAACGGATAATTTTTATATTAATAAAAAAAATAACGATTTATAAAATTCATATTCATTATAAAAGGTGGAAAACTTGAATTTTGAGATAAAATACAAAGATGCAATGGGAAGAATTGGAATACTTAAAACTCCCCATGGAAATATTAAAACACCAGCCCTCATGCCTGTAATCCATCCAGGAAAACAGACCATGGATGTTAAAAAGTATGGGGCTGAAATAGTCATTACAAACGCTTACATAATGTACAAAAATGAAGATCTGAGGGAAAGGGTGCTCGAGGAAGGTGTTCACAGTTTCATAGACTTCCCAGGCCCCATTGTAACGGATTCAGGCTCTTTCCAGCTTTCTGTCTACGGGGACATTGACGTTACAAACAGGGAGATAATAGAGTTCCAGGAAGCCATCGGGACCGATGTGGGCACATCTCTTGACATACCCACACCTCCCTTCGTCAAGAGGGAACGGGCAGAAAAAGATCTTGAAATAACGCTTGAAAGGGCTAAAGAAGCTCTTAAAGTCAGGGACAAGCTCATGTTGAACTCGGTTGTGCAGGGGTCCACCTTCACTGATTTAAGGAGCAGATGCGCAGATGAAATAGGAGCTATGGGCTTTGATGTTTACCCAATAGGGGCAGTTGTCCCCTTGATGGAGTCTTACAAGTACTCGGAGCTTGTGGACGTTGTTATGGCATCTGTAACTCACCTACCTGATTCACAGCCAAGACACTTAATGGGTGCGGGTCATCCAATGGTTTTTGCACTTGCAGTTGCAATGGGCTGTGATCTTTTTGATTCAGCAGCTTACATTCTCTACGCTAAAAATGACAGGTTCATGATGCCCACAGGCACCTACAAACTGGAAAACCTCATTGAAATGCCATGCTCCTGTCCTGTATGTACCAGTTACACCCCAGAAGATCTGAGGAAGATGGAAAAAGATGAGAGAATGAAGTTAATAGCCCAGCATAACCTCCATGTGAGCTTTGCAGAGATAAGAAAGATAAAACAGGCCATAGTTGATGGCAGCCTCATGGAACTGGTTGAGCAGAGGTGCCGGGCCCACCCATACCTCCTTGACGGGCTTCGAAACCTGAAAAACTACACTTCAACCTTTGAAAAATATGATCCAGCATCAAAAAATTCTGCATTCTTCTATTCAGGACCCGAATCCCTTGCAAGACCTGAAATACAGAGACATCTTAAACGTATTGAAAGACTGCCCCAAAAAGAAAACCTTCTCATTCTTCCAAGGTCAAGGAAGCCCTATTCAAAAAATATCCACAGGGACCTTGGCAGTTTTTACATGAAGGTTCCAGGGGATGATGTTAACGTTTTAAGTAGTGATCTGAGTAGACCAGACCTGGAAGAAATCTTCAGGGATCTTCAGATAGTAGTTGTTGATGTGCCATTTGCAGTGATACCCCTTGAAATCGACGAGGTTTATCCTCTGGCTCAAAACGAGTCGCCCCTTAAAAATGATCTGGATGCACTGAAATTCGTGAGAGAAGCAGCAGAAAAGTACATGAAAGGATTTAAAAATGTTATAATCAACGAAAAGGTTTTAAAAACCTTTGGAGACTTTAAAACTGAATGGTGCAATCTTTGCGATTTTTATTCTGAGGTGAAGATAGGTCCAGATGATCTAAGGGTAAGTGATGAAGAAAGGATCAGGTACGTGGCAGATTACCAGTTTGGAGAGGGTTCAGGCAATGCCCTATTTGGAGATAAAAACCAGAAAAAAGGAATTAAAATCGTTAAAAGTAGAAAGACAGGAAAAATACGTCATGTTTACGATGGTGAAACACTTATTGCAACGCTACGTGCAAGCGACGGTGTTTTTGTCCTTGACAGGGAAGGTGCCAGGAGGCTGCATTCCCACCTTGAGTATCCCAAAAATAGGGTTGCTGTGAATGCCGATGCTGAACCATTTGCAAGGGAAGGAAAAAGTATATTTGCTAAATTTGTTATAGATTGTGATGTAGATATAAAATCTAATGAGGAAGTTTTGATAGTGAATCAAAATGATGACTTGATAGCCTTTGGTAAGGCAATTTTATGCGGTCATGAGATAATGAATTTTAACACAGGTCAAGCTGTAAAAACGAGGAAAGGAGGATTATGATGTTACCTGGTGCAGGTATGAACCCAAAACAGTTGAAACAGATGCAGAGATCCATGAAAAAAATGGGAATGGACATGAAGGACGTGAAGGGTGTTACGGAGGTTGTCCTAAAGTTCAAAAACAAGGAAATTTTGATCAAAAACCCTAAAGTAAACCTTATGGATTTCATGGGTCAAAAAACATACCAGATAAGCGGTAAAATAAAGGAAAGAAAGCTTGAAACCGAACTTGAGATCCCAGATGATGATGTTGAAATGGTGGCAAATCAAGCTGGTGTAACCAAGGAGGAGGCTCTGAAAGCTCTCAAGGACACTGGTGGTGACCTTGCAGAAGCCATAATGAGGTTAAATTAAAATGGTATTTATTGCCCATATATCTGATTTACACGTTGGTTCAGTTAATTTCAAGGAAGACCTTCTCATAAGTGCAATATACAAAGTTAACGATATGCATCCAGATGTAACAATTGTAACTGGAGATATAACTGAAAACGGTTATTACCCTGAGTTTGAAAAGGCAGCAAAATATCTGGGCATGATAAAATCTCCAATGATGGTTGTTCCTGGAAACCATGATGCAAGACACGTTGGAGATGAATGTTTTGAAGAACTTATAAAAGAGAGATATGGAGCACTTGATATTAAAAAACATGGTGTAAAGGTTATTGGACTTGACAGCAGTGAACCAGACCTTGATTATGGAAAAGTTGGAAGATCACAGCAGAAGTGGATGGAAGATCAGCTTCTTGAGGGAGAGAAAAACAATCTCTACAAGATAATAGCCCTGCACCACCATATAATACCTGTGCCAAAAACTGGTCGAGAACGGAACGTTTTGAGTGATGCTGGAGACATACTGCTATCTGTAATAAATGGAAATGCAGATCTTGTGCTTTCCGGCCACAAGCACATGCCCCACGTATGGAAAATGGAGGGAACTGTGTTTGCAACGGCAGGTACAGTTTCATCACTCAGACTGAGGGGAAAAGCACTTTCTTCATTCAACACAATAAATATAAATAACGATTTCATTGAGATAGTTTTGAATCGTGCTGATGGAACACACAGATGTCTTGCAAAATATGAAAACACTTGTAAGGTGATCGATTGAAAGTAATTGTTGATGCATCCAATGTAGCCCATTACGGGAAAGTTAAGGATGGAAAACCCATCCTGCAAAATATCTTAGAGGCAGTACAAGCCCTGGAAAAGTTGGGATACGAACCTGTTCTGATAGCAGATGCATCTCTCAGGCATGAGATAGATGAAAAAGAAGAGTTTAACAAGCTTCTTGAAAAAGAAGAGATTAAACAGGTACCTTCCGGCACAACAGCCGATCACTTCATACTGAAAATGGCTGAAGATGAGAATGGGAAGATACTGTCGAATGATGTTTTCAGGGATTACTTCGATGAATTCCAGGATATAAGCAGTCGAAGAATTCCGTATTCCTTTAAAAATGGAAAAATTTTGGTTGGAACATCTTCAAAACCTAAAAAGGTTAAGAACATACTGCAGAAGATATGCTCACAGGTACTGGTGGAATTTGAGAGAAAGGGATTTGATGCCTACAAACAGAAAGGCAACAAGAAACTCAGCGGTATTGCAGTTGCAAAGGAAGCCATAGACAGGATAACAATAGCTAATGATGAAAGCATTGATTCCAAGCTAGAAGACGTGTTCATGAAGATACCCCTCTTTGATAAATTCCTCAACCTGGTTGAAGAAGCCGAAAAAACCAGTGATTTTATCATATTTGTACTTGTCAGCCCAAGGGACTACCAGGGTGCGGTGAAAAATGCTGGAAATATAGCTGTAACTGTTGGGGACAGGTTAAAACTTGATCATGCCCCCCTTGTAGCTGTTAGGAATGATCTTTTCACCAAACCGCAGGCCTTTGAGCTTAACATTATTTACTCTGATGAAATACTTGAAGAATCTCCCTACAATGTTAACATAACAATAAACGACCATGACTACGCATTTGTAAAGAAAAACTCAAGAAACATCGCAAGCACGGTAGCTGCAAGACTTGGAACATGGAAGTTCCCAATAGTATCAGTTAAACCCAGCATGCTCATGGAAAAACCAGGACACTTCGACATAACGTTAGAGAAGGGAGGAGCAAAGTAAATGGTCATGGATTACATTTCAAGAGCCATCTTCGGATTTCTAGTAAAACACAGGGTTTTGAGCATAGGAACCAAGTATTATCCAACCAACGACATGGAGAGGGAGTACGTTGACATGATCAACTACACCAGAACCATGCTCCTTGAAATTGAACCAGCCCACATAACGACCCAGAACATCTTTCACAACCTTGTAAATGAGGTGGGAGAATGTAACTTCCCTGAAAACAGAAAGTTTATTGAGATAAAACCTGCTGAAAATGAGGTGAACGAGTACGCACTCCTGAGTAACATAATCATGGGAAGTGACAGGTACCTCTACGTGGAAGTGTTCGGACATAACAAAAAGATTGTAGATGAATTTGCCAGGATGATAGTGGCAGAAAAGGGTTCTATTGTGGAGCAGAGCAGCACTGAAATTGTTTCTCGTTTACCTTCCAAAAATGATGCCATAAGAATTGCAGTTGAAATGATATCCCTTGGTATGGAAAAAGGAATTGGTGTGAGGGCTGCTGCTGGAATGACGGGTGCTGCATCCATAGAGCGGTCCATAAATTTGAACAAGGAAATTGGAGAAACACCTGGTGTTGGCTTCACAAAACTCGGTGGAGAATATGCAGTCGTTTTCTCATCATCCTTTGGTAAGCTAAAGGGAAATCCAGCACCCAACGACAACTACATATTCATTGATGCGGTTGACTCCACACAGTTTATAGCAGAAAATGGTAGGAGCAAACTCGTTGATATAATGAGCGATGTAACAAGCTTCATAGAGAAGGAATGCAACGGAAAAATTGAGGGATACCGGGAAGGTGGAGATGATCTCATAGCTACCATGCCAACAAAGGACGTTGCATTGCGCGCTGGAATGGATTCTGCATGGCACGCACTCAACAGCGGATTAAGATTGAGGGTTGGTATCGGTAAAAGCAGACGTGAAGCAGGAGAAAGGGCTCAGATGGCCGATAACATTAAAATATGGAACAACAGTCCTGTAATGGTGTTTGATCTGGCCGACGGTATATACTCCTACTACATTCCATCGGAGTTTACACGGTCCATTCTGGAATTTTTAATAAACCAAAAGGCAAAGATGGCCATAATATTCATATTCGTGTTTGTTGTCACATTCATAGGCTGGAACGTTGGACATCCCGAATTTGGCATATTCTCAATAGTGCTTGCATTGATATATGCCCTTACAAATTGATGAATGAACTTATTTTTTATGGAACTTTCATAATTTCCATTCATCAGCACTTCCTTGTTCAAGTTAATTGGCCATTTGTCATCATATTCCAGTTAATGACCAGAATTAAAGACCAGATTCAAATGAAATTAGGGATTGTTACGATTTGGTCACATACCTGATAAAATCATTTAGCAAACCCAATTTAATAAAAGCTCAAGAAATCAAAATCCTAGCTGAACTATGATAAACTGAAGCTTTGGACTAAGAAATTGAAAAACGGAAATATCAAAATAACATCAAAGTTAAGGTGCAAAATGAAATGAAACCAGAACTTAAGGGACGAATTACAGTTGCACTCGTCATCTCTTTAATCGCATTTGGTTTTGGAACAGCTGCAGATATTTTTGTAGGTTCAAACAACAACACTTCCCAGACATTGAACCTAACTCAGCAACAGGAAGATCTTCCATCACTGCCTGCCTCAACCACAACGAGAAACGTCAGTCAAAATCAGAATGCACAGTACACTCCAAGTCAACAAGTTTATGTGGAAAATAACAACCAGAATTCGCAGACTAACTCAGCAAGTAACAATAACAATTTCAATAATAAAAATAATAAAAATAATAACAGTACCAATAAATAAGACCAACAAATGAGACATATATCAAATTGAAATTAGAGAGTACATAATTAACATTAGAGAGTACATAATTAACATTATAAAGTAAGTAAAACCCTAAAAAGTTGTCATTAATTTAATTCTGAAATATCTGGCAGTGCACTGAAAACTAGGGTGCAGGACACCAACAGATATTTTAAGGTCTAAAAAATTTGTTTAAAAAATTTATTAAATTTTAACATACAGATATTAAGTTAATATGATAATAAACAATAACCTGCTGATGTTAAAGTACGATACGAAAAAATAAATAAAAAAAGGAGCAATTTCCATGAAAATAATAGAAGGAGGAGTATGTGCTGTAGATGGAGTTATGGCTTCAGGAGCATGTGAAGGAGATTTTGGAGTCTCTTTAATAGTTAATAGGGACAGTGTTGCATCTGCAGTATTTACAACCAACAAGGTTGTTGCTGCTCCCGTGACTCTCACAAGAAAAGCCGTTTCAAACGGTAAAATATCAGCAATCGTTGCAAACAGCGGTAATGCGAACTGCTTCACAGGTTCTGAAGGCATAGAAAATGGGAAAAAAATGGCAGAAAAAGTTGCAAAATTCCTTGATCTTCAGTTAAGTGATGTTGCAGTTGCATCTACAGGAGTCATTGGTAGGAAATTGCCAATGCCCATCATAAACAGTTTAATAGATGAAGCATTACCCAGACTTAAAAACTCACAAAAATCCTCAAGAAATGCTGCGGAAGCCATAATGACCACTGACACCTTTCCAAAGGAATTTGCAGTGGAAACAACACTTAAAAATGGTGAAAAGGTAAGAATTGGAGGTATGGCCAAAGGATCAGGTATGATTGCACCTAACATGGCCACAATGTTGTGTTTTATAACAACAGATGTTGAAGCATCAGCTTCTGAACTTTATGATGCTCTGAAGCGGGCTGTTGACAAAACACTTAACATGGTTATTGTGGATGGAGATATGAGCACCAACGACATGGTTGTAATCATGGCGAACGGAAGATCGGGCCATATAGATGAAAATTTCCAGGAAGCCCTTGAATATCTGTGTGAAAACCTTTCAAAGATGATTGCAGTTGATGGAGAAGGAGCAACCAAGTTCATGGAGGTTGAAGTTAAAGGAGCAGCTTCAGTTCAGGATGCAAGGACAGCAGCCAGATCCATAGCATCATCACCCCTTATTAAAACTGCTTTATTCGGTGCAGACCCTAATTGGGGCCGTATAGTTACAGCTGTAGGTTACTCTGGTGCGGAAATGGATGAAAAAGTCATAACAGTAGTTCTTCAGTCTGAAGGTAAAACAGTTAAGATCGTTGAAAACGGTGATGTGAAAGCTTACGAAGGTTCAGAAGAACTTGTAACTGCCGAAGAAATAATGGAACAAAAGGAAATCAAAATAATGGTTGATATAAACCTTGGAAAACATTCTGCAAAAGCATACGGCTGCGATTTAAGCTATGATTACGTGAAGATAAACTCTGAGTACTCTACATAGAGAAATGGGTTTTGTGGTTTAGAGTGAGCTAAGTTAGATTTACATCCTAAGTTAGATTTACATCAAATCCAATCAGGTTTACATTAAATCCATAGGCATCCATATTAATTATATATCTTTTATATCATATCATCTTTAAATTTAACAGATAGTGGATCAGTAAAAGATAGTGGATCAGTAAAATAAATCAATAGTCATCTCAATTTAGGAGTTAAAACATTAAAACTTAATATTATTCAGTTTTTAATCTTTTGAGGGAATTTGAATGGAAACAGTCAATATTTTAATTGAAGCACTTCCTTACATAAAGAAGTTTCATAAGAAGAAAATTCTTATAAAGTACGGTGGACATGCCATGATAGACCAGAATGCCATGGAATCCACAGCACGCGACACAGTCCTTTTAAAGTACGTGGGTATGAAACCCATAGTTGTTCACGGTGGAGGCCCTGAGATATCACGTTCAATGACTAAACTTGGAAAAGAACCTAAATTTATAGGTGGACTTCGAATAACAGACCGGGAAACAATGGAAATTGTTAAGATGGTTCTTGTTGGAAAGATAAGCACGAATATAGTTTCAAAGGTGTGCCTGCACGGTGCAAAGGGAATTGGAATATCTGGAAAAGACAATCTATTCCTGAAGGCACGTAAAAGAGCACCACAGATAATAATGGACGATTCAACAGGTGAAGAAAGAACAGTTGACCTTGGACTTGTGGGTGAAATAGACTCTGTGAATCCAGAGGTAGTTGAGATGCTCACTTCAAATGACTACGTTCCAATAGTATCTCCAATCGGTGTTGATGATAAAGGAAACACTTTAAACCTGAACGCTGACACAGTTGCAGGAGATGTTGCATCCTCTGTGGGTGCTGAAAAATTGATAATTCTAACGGATGTTCCAGGCATACTTGAGGATCCAAAAGATCCAGACAGCCTGATAAAAAGGGTGAAGGTTGATGAAGTAATGGACCTCATTGACAGCGGAATTATCAGAGACGGCATGATCCCTAAAGTTGCAACCTGCGTTAACGCAGTTCAAAACGGGGTTTCTTCAGCTCATATAATTGATGGACGGATCAAGCATTCAGTGCTCCTTGAGATCTTCACAAAAAAAGGCATAGGAACCATGATAACCAAATGATAACATTTTTTTTATTCTTTAATTTTAATGCTTAAATTAAATGCTTAAACATTTAAAAATGATTTTAAAACTGATTAAATCCAAGGATTAAAAATGATTAAACTGAAGTTTAAAAACATTAAATTTAAGGATAAAAACATTAAATTTAAGGATTAAAGGTTATAAAAAGTTTTAAACCGGTTAAAACAGGATATTGAAAATAGTAAGACAGAATAAGTTTCCATTAACTTTAACAATTCTAATAATTATTTCATTCCTTTTATTTCATTCTTTTTTTTAGTATCTTTCAGGTGTTTCTATAAAAAAAGGATGGGTAAAATGCACGTATCTATGACTCGACCAGAAAACCGTGCATTTACCTATTTTCGCTAAAGATACCGCCTCTGTGTCCCAAGATTTTATTGGGACGTTTTTTGGACAATTATATGATCATTGGTCCATTACATATAAATTTTGTTATTTTATTCTTGAAAGCAATGTTTATAAAACTGTTTTTTTAGATTTAAAAGATTTTAAATGGGTATTGAAACCTGTAAATAAAGTTATATTACAGTATTGTGACCTTTTTAATAATTTAGTTTTATCTTGAGCTGTGTTTTTTAGAATTTAGCCTTTGTGAATCTGTCCTCTTGAGTGATCCACTGAAAATTCAGTTAAACACATTGTTATGGTTAAGTGACTCATCTACCACATTAAAAATTATTAGTAAAATAGAGCTAAATAGAAGTTTATATCCACTCAAACATTAAATCAAACATCAGAATTTTTGCAATGTTTTTTGCAATGATCTAAAACGTTTAATGATTTAAAAGTTTTAAAATGATTTAAAAAACAGATTTTTTCATACATTTTCTATCTGAATAAAAAAAATAAAAAAATAAAAAAATTACCTCATTAACTCCCTGTATATGCTGTTTATTATGGTTTGTATATCATCAGAGTAGACATATCTATATCCATTGTTTGCTAGATACTGGTCAGGATTTGCTAATCCCGTGAAACTTGCAGGGGAAAAGTTATCATCGTGAGCCCGCGGTAACCAGGCCAAACCAGTTATATCTGTTGCACGAGGTAAAAAGACTGTAAAAACATCTCTAGCTCCTTTGATACTTTTGTACCATTTTCCACCCATCTCATAGAGCGTTCCTGCACATGCACCGCCGTATAAGTTTACAACCAGTGCATTTTGGGGTACTGAACTACTCTGCAGCACGGTAATATGCTCATTTGAACCTACACCCCAGTTTGTTGCAGATACCCCCAATGCAGCCAATCCGTTTATTATCTGATTTATACGGTTGGTATCTGTTTGGAGGTTGTTTATATTATCACTGGCAATGTAAACCTGCGTTATCTTACTGCTTTTGCCTGTCCATGCACTTGTCACTGCATAATTTGGTAATCTTCCATTTGCTCCGTAGTAATTCAATATTCTTGAATAAATGTAAATTGCTGATTCGAACTGAATGTTCCCTAGATGACTTCTGACATAGTTTGGAGCTGCTCCATTGTTTTCTATGAAGGAGCTGATCCTTTGGGCCATGTCAAGGTACTCTGATTTGTAAATGTTTCCTGCTTGAACACTTTGTGTTGGATTTGGAGCTGCATTCACTGTTTCTAATTGAATGTTTCCAGTTTTTTTGCTGTTTATATTGAGTAGGTCTGTAACCATGAGTTGTAGGAATTGGGCCATTGTAACATAGGTTGAACCTATCTTCACGAATGCTGGCAGTGCCTTGTTTGATTCTATGTAACTTTTGACAGTTGCGGATGCATCGAGTATCTGATCGTTGGTGAATGTTGGCTGTAACACTGTTGTGTTGTTGTCGTTTACTGTATCATTGTCTGAAGTTGTTGTATCATTATTTGATGAATTATTTGTACCATTTATGAGTCCGTATCTGAAGAGTGTGTATCCTGATGCTCCGTTGTTTAGGGATTCGTTTATGTCTCCCTCTAGTTCGTTTGTGGGTAGTGGTGTGGTGTTGTTGTCGGATTTGTAGGTTTGTAGTCCTGCGATTACTGGTTTTCCATTTGTTTGGTTTACTATGTATGATGTTACTTTTCCTATCCATGTTGTATCTTTTCCATAGTTTCCTTTGTATATCATGGGTATAAGGTAATCTGTGTATTGTGCCAGTTGAGTGTAGTTTTGTCCATAGTAGTGAGCATTGACGGGTCCTTCCGGCATTACATCGGCTGAAACTGTTGCATTTGGGTTTATACCCTTAACAGTGTCGTATACTTGTTTTACAAAGTTGGTTATAGCCTCTGTTCCACCGTTGTATTTGTAAGCTGTTCCTGGATATCTACAATAATCAAGATTTACACCATCAACACCATAATTTCTAACCATATCTGAAATAGCACTTACAACCTCATCATTATGGCTTGTATCATAACCAGTCCTTGTCTCATCAAAAGTTGTCTGGCCCCAAACCCAGTTGAGTTTCCAGTAGGATTTCCAGGTGGATTGCCAACTGTATCTCCAGTAGGATCTCCATTTACCATGGGATTTGTACCAGGTTTTGTGCCATGATTTCTGCCAAGTCTGATACCATATCTGCTGCCAGGTTTGGTACCATCCTTCATATGGAACCTTCACTGTGTAATTGTAACTTGTTCCCTGAGGATTGATCCACTTGCCATTAGCATCCTGAAAACAGGTTACCCACGCATTTACACGAATTCCTGTACCATTAAACATTGAAACAACCTGCGAAAGAATTGCCTTGTACGTAGGATTTGAATAAATGTTACATTTCACGTAAACATCTGTTATACCCATACCTAATAGTTGGGTCACATTCAAACCAAACACATCACCACTCTGAACCCAAACACCATGAATTTCATCATCCCCTCCAGCTGCAGCTGTTGTGTTAGTGGAATTTCCAGAATTGTTTGTGTTATCATTTATTGTACTGGCTGAATTGTCATTAGCTGCATTGTTCGAGCTGTTTTTTGCTGAGTCTGCCACAGTTAATTCATTTGAACTTTCGTTCAGTGATGAACCATTGGATATGCTAGAATTAGACTCTGTATTTGTTGTATTTCCCGTTACAGTGGTGTTTGAAACCCCTGTTGTTATATTTCCCGTTAACGATTGGGTGCTGCTTGAGTCTGTTAAGTTATCACTTGTTTGGTTACTTAAGGACTCGGCAAATGCACCGCCTACATTAGACGCCATCATGCACATAATGAGCACGAGCGCCAATAAGGCATTTCGCTTAATTATAATCGCCTCCTCTATCCAGACTTTTAGACCCTCTAATTATGAGTTCCATAATAGTAAATTTTACATTTTCAATTATTATGGTCTTAAAGAGGTTTCTGGACAACCATAAAATCTAAAAAGGACCACATATAAATATTACGATTTAAAAATCACTAATAAAACAGTATAGAACCTTTTTTTAGATTTAAAGCATCCTTAAATGAATTCATCTTCATAATGTGGGGATATTCCATTCTAATTTCTTGTATCATAAAATAAGGAAGATTCAATCGTTATTTCAAGAAAAAAGATAATTTGAATAAGTTTCTAATCAGCATTACACTTTTTAAATCATCAATCACGTTATAATGTATTGTTTTTTAAAAAAAGGCTTGTAAATCTCTATTTTTTAGAATAAAGAAATTTTAAAGTGGATTAATATTGTTCTACCCTTCCTATTAACCTTAAGTTTTTAATTTAAACGTGATAATATTAGAAAATTCCATTTCAAGCGGCTTAAAATTAGTATAAACCGTTTTTTATATCTTTTTTATTCAAATAATTAGAGCTTTCATTTTTAAATCAATAATCATCCTGAGGGGGTGCCATGAATTATGTATCCATTTTCATGTTTTTTTACAAAAAGTTAGATGGTCTAAAGAAAGTTACCCTCAAAAGATCAAAGATGAGAGTTTACATGAGTCCCTGTTCCCTTTCTGTGAATGCATATGCAGATGCAAAGATCATAACGGCTGCGAAGATCAGTATAACAACAATATTAATGTGCATGGGTATTGCAGATGTTCCAAGTGTTGCGTAGCGGAGCGCATCTACACCGTAAGTTACAGGGTCCAGGTAAACGGCTACTTCAAGCCATTCAGGCAAACTGGTTATGGGAAATAGTGCACCACTTAAAAAGAACATGGGCATCACAACAAAGTTCATTATGAGGTTGAATCCTTCCATACTCTCCATAAATGCAGATATGAACAGTCCTATTCCAACCAAGCCAAGGGACATTATTATCATGATGATCATGGCGGCGATGAATCCAATGACTGTGAGGTGGATGTTGAGTATGAAGGCCAGAAACAGAATTATGGTACCCTGTATCATTGCAGTTGTGCTGGCACCAAGGGCCTTACCAAAGACAATTGAAGACCTTGATATGGGTGCAACAAACATTTCCTTGAGGAAACCGTACTGCCTATCCTGTATAACAGATATTCCTGAAAAGAGGGATGAAAAAAGCACGGTCATGCCGATTATTCCCGGGAAGAGGAATGCCTGGTAACCTCCTGGAATGCCACCAAATTTTACTGCGGATCCGAATCCTGTTCCAAATACAACAAGCCATAACAGGGGTGTTACAACAGATGTAACGATTCTGGACTTGTACCTGAGAAACCTTATATTTTCCCTTCGCCATATGGTGTATATCCCCTCGATCTCGCTCATATCAATGCCTCCTCTTCAGCATGTTAAACCTACCCTTCTTAGATTTGTTACCACTACCCTGAGTAATGGGCTTTCCTGTGTACTGTATGAAAACGTCCTCAAGCTTGGGGTGTTCCAGCTCTATGGAATTTACAAATATGTTGTTTTCATTTGCAAAGTTCACGATGGTTGGAACCAGGTTTTCACCGCTTTCCACCATGAGCTTTATGGCACCGTTTATCATATGGAGATCCCTCACAAAGTCCAACCCTGACACGAGCGATGCGAACTTCTCTTCTTTGTCCACTTTGATGGTTATTATATCAGCTTTGAGCTCTTTTTTCAGGTTTCTGGGAGTGTCTGATTTTATTATTTCGCCGTTGTCAATTATGGATATTTTGTCGCAGAGTTTGTCTGCCTCGTCCAGGTAATGGGTGGTTAAGAGAACTGTGACATCCTCTTTCTTGTTGAGGTTCTGCAGGTACTCCCAGATGCTTTCCCTTGTTTGTGGGTCAAGTCCAAGGGTTGGTTCATCCAGAAACAGTACTTTAGGGTAATGGATCAGTCCCCTGCCAATTTCAAGCCTTCTCTTCATACCACCGGAGTAAGTCTTGATTATGTCATCGGCCTTTTCCTGAAGCTGTGTTAACTCAAGTATCTCATCAATACGATCCTTTCGAACATCTTTAGGCACACCATAGAGTGCAGCGTGCATTTCAAGGTGTTCACGACCTGTTAAAATATCGTCAAGTGCTCTGGCTTGAAAAACTATTCCAATGGACTTTCGAACTTCATTGGCATTTTTCAATATATCGTAACCATTTACACGAGCAGTACCCGATGTTGGGCGGAGAATGGTGCACAGCATGGATATTAAAGTGGTTTTTCCTGCACCGTTTGGCCCTAAAACCCCATGGATACTGTCCCTTTTGACCTTGAGATTTACACTGTTCACTGCGGTAAAGTCATCAAATTTTTTGGTTATGTTATCTGTTTCTATAATGTACTCCATGGTAGCACCCTACAAAAAATCTTTTAAATATCTTTTGCACTTTTTATTTAATAAGCCCCCCTTTTATTAATAATATATTCCCAGAATAACATTGAACAATTTATTAATAACTTTGGAGAAATAAATTATACAAACGGACCATACTGACTGATACTTCTTGAACTTATTTGATCCCACAGTATTCTGCATGGAGGCTGGATCATGATATTTAAAATTATAAGATCTGCAGGTATCGCACATAAATCCTACTTTTTAGGTTCCAAAGGATCCGCAGCAGTTATTGACCCTAAACGGGACTGTGATGACTATCTGAAGCTTGCAGAAAAGAACGATCTGAAGATAGAACACATCTTCGAAACCCACAGAAACGAGGATTACATCGCAGGATCGTTAGAACTTTCAGAGATTGTTGGAGCAAAAATACATCACAGTTCAGGACTTGATTTTAAATATGGTGATTTTTTAGAGGATGGAGACAAATTTCAAATTGGAAGTCTAATTTTGGAAGTTATGGAAACACCGGGTCACACCCATGACAGCATATCCCTGAAACTGTGCGATACAGATGTTTCAGATGATGTTTACATGGTTTTCACAGGCGACACCCTCTTTGCAGGTGAAGTTGGAAGGTGTGACCTTTACGGTGAGGAACAGATCCCAGGAATGGCTGAAAAGCTCCATGAAAGCCTCTTCCAGAAGATACTGCCCCTTGGTGATGGAGTTATATTATGTCCTGCTCATGGTTCAGGTTCAGTTTGCGGGGCTGAAATACGCGAACAAGAACTTACAACAGTGGGATATGAGAAAAAAACGAATCAAATCTTTAAAAAGAATAAAAAAGAGTTCATTGAATATAAAATGAATGAAAAACTCTATGTGCCCCCATATTTCAAGAAAATGGAGGTTAACAACAGGGAAGGGCCCAGATTGCTCTGCAAACTTCCCTACCTCAAACCCCTAGGCATGGATGAAATGAGCAGCTCCATGGAAGATGGTGCCCAAGTTGTGGATATCCGCAGTCCAACGGCCTTTGCTGGTGGACACATACCCGACACACTTAACATATGGTTGGAGGGCCTTCCAGCATTTGCAGGCTGGTTTCTGAACTACGAGGATCCCATTGTTATAGTGGGCGATAAAAAGAACTCCATGGATAAGGTGAAGAGATTTCTCATTCGTTTAGGATATGACAACATATATGGATATCTTTCAGGCGGTTTTTCCCTCTGGTTCAAGGGTGCTGGCGCTGTGGAAACTCTCAAGACATGTTCTGTACATGATCTCAGGAAGTTAAAACAAAAGGATAAATACATGTTCCTGTTGGATGTTAGAAAGGAAACAGATTGGGAGAAGGGACACGTGGAAGGAGCACACAATATATACGTGGGGCTTTTGAAGGATCGTCTTGCAGAAGTGCCCCATGGTAAGCCTGTGATTGTTTATTGTGATGCTGGTTACAAGGCCAGTATTGCAGCATCTCTATTGAAAATCAACGGTTATAAAAGGGTTACAAATGTTTTGGGTGGCATGAAATCCTGGAAAAAAGCTGGTTATCCCTTAAAACAGGACTGATCAGACAGCCCGGATCAAAGCAGGATTAATGCAGTTTAACTTTTTTTACTAATTTATGTGTTTCTACCAAGTTATTTACATTAACAGTTCATTAAATAGTAATAACCTGTCAATTACACGATCCAGTGTTTGTGGGTGATGGACCTTGAAAATACTGAAATTCCCCTCCATGAGTAAAAAAGAATATGATAAGTTAATAAATGAACAATACATAAGTAGAATAGCTTTTAAAGGTAAATATCCTTATATAGCACCTTTTATGTATGTTTTTGATGGTAAATACTTTTATTTTTTATCAATATGAAAGTTGGTGGATGTTGAAAATATTGTTGGACTTATAAAATCAGTGAATTGAATAATGAATTGAATGATAAAATGGATTTAAAAAAAATAAAGTCAAAGGCAGTTAAAAAAAGGAAAAAAATGTAAAGCAATGGATGGATGAAATTTGGATCGATTTAGCTTGGCTGAAGTTCCAAAGCTCGTCATTGTTTTGTTTTGATACCCTCATCGTTGGTTTTTTAGGATCCATTGCAGCAAGCCCTAGATACCAACATTGGCATGCTTCACTGGTTAAACCGTTGTGGGCACCATCAAACTGGGTTTTTGCACCTATATGGACCATTTTATTCATATTGATGGGATTAGCCCTTTATTTGGCGTGGCGTCAGGGTCTGGGAAGAAGAGATGTGAGATTTGCCGTTTTGATCTTTGGGGTGCAGCTCGTGCTGAACCTGCTCTGGTCAATTGTATTCTTCAGCTTCCACGCTATCCTGAGTGCCTTTATAGTGATACTGTGGATAGCGATACTTGCAAACATCATAGCTTTCTATGTTTATATCAAAACCAGCTGGAATTCTACTTGTACCTTACATAGTCTGGGCTACTTGTACCTTACATAGTCTGGGTCAGCATAGCTTTCTATTTAAATTACATAGTTTATCTCTTGAACATTTGATCAAAGGGATCAAAGGCACCGGTTTATCATTTTTGAAAGAAATTTCCCTTTTTTTAGCAAAAGAATTAAATTTCTAAGTTCAGTTTCATTTTTTCTTCCACAAAATTTAGTCTTGTTCACCGATTTTTTGGCTGCAATCCACAATCAGCAAAAATTTCATCATCAGAAGGGCCATACGGATTTTCATCAAATTATTTATGCTTTGAAGTTTATCTTTTATTTAAGAAAAAATTTAACCAAGTTTTTAATCGAGTACTGATGCAAAAATTCTAGAAAAATTCTAAAAAATGGTGATAAGATTGGATATAGATCGTTATGTTTTACCAGGGATAGTGATACTGGTTGTGTTAATTTTAATCGTTGTTGCAGTCTCATTATCCGGAAACAGCACCTTCCAGACGGGAAATGTTTACTTTGAATATCCAAATACCTGGACCCAGGATCATGTAGTTGGAAACTTTAGCAATGATTCAGTTTATTCAGAGGTAACCCTCACTTCAAATTTCCAGGAAAATGGTAGCAACACAAAAGAGCCGGGTTATATCATCGTTCAGATGCAGAAAAAATCTGCTGGTGTCATAAACATTCCAAGTTCCAGTGCATTTCTTATGAATACAACGAACTCGTCTACATCCTCATTTCAACTGAACAACATGGAAGTCACACAGATGGGAAGTTACACTCCAAATGTGGCGAAAGAACTAGCTTTAATTGAAAACGGTGATTACTATTACACTGTGGAGTATATATGCCCACCATATGCCAGGAATCAAACAGAACAAGCGTATAATACCATAGTTAAAACATTGAAGATCAGCTAAATGCTGATCCCTACCATTTTTCTTAAATTATTTTTTTACTAAAGCGGGTTTTGAGATTTTTTATTAAGAGATTTTTTTTAAACTTCTTGTTGTTTATTTCTAAAGTTGGTGGATGCTCAAGAGATTTAACTGTAAATTTTTCATCAATCAACAATTCTCTGTTCTATATCACCTTTCTCAAGTTTTAGTATCATGTAGTCGCCAATGCTTTCGATGTCTTCCTCACAGATCATCAACTTTTTCTTGTTGAAGGTTTTGCCAGTGGATACAATTACACTTGGAACTAAACAGCCGTTGGGATCCAGGATCATGTCGCTTATTTTACCAACTTCAATACCATCCTTGGTTAGAACGATTTTTTCCTTAAAATCCTTGAAACGGGAACCTTTTGGGACAAGATCCTCGATTTTACCAATAAACCTTTTTTCAATTTCATCTGCATCTAAATTCAGCTGCAGGTAGTCTCCAAGTGCTTCTATGTCTTCTTCAGCTACTGGTATGTACTTCTTATTCAGTGGGGAGAGGCTGGAACCTGTAACAATGAAAATAGTGTCGACCATGAATATCATGTCAACTAAACCGTTTTTTAGTTTTATGGAGAGTTCCTCAACTTTACCAACGTCTTTGGCATCCTTACTTATGACCTTTGTTCCAATAAATTCACTAATTTTCATTTTTTATCACTCCTGAACGTAATACAACCTCTTGTACTTTTAATCGTATATACGTTGTTGTTCAAGTTTTTTTCTGTTATCTGGAACTCTTCAAAATATGTTCCATATCAATGCCAGTATCTTTGAGATAAACCTGTATCTTAAGAAGCTAAAAAACTTGCATATTCAAGGTTAGAAAGTTAAAAAACTAAAAAGAGTTAGCGCCGGGACTGGGATTTGAACCCAGGACGAGCAGATGCTCAACAGGATTTCGAATCCTGCGCCTTCCCGGACTAGACTATCCCGGCATAAAAATGTTAGATTCAAACACTAATTAACCTGGCAATGTCCATTTTTGGTGTCTGGTTAATCATTCACAGTAACTATTGATCTAAATAAAACTATTGATCTAAATAAGATTTAAAGTTGACCCGAATTTCAGGGCGTGACCCTGAGGTAATGTGCTTCGTTTTTTCCTGCATTAAATTCAATGCTTGTAACACCATTTTCAATATCCTCAAATATCCTCCAAAGGGTATCATCATCTGCGTAAATACAGAAAACAGTTTCATCTTCCATTAAAATTTTTTCAACGCCTTCATAATCTTTTTTAAGGTCCTGATAGATTTTAAGGGATGTTTCTTCGTTGTTCATGTTGGTCCTCTAATACAGTAAGATAAAGAGATCATAGATACAAAGATCATGTATTAAAATGCTTATCCTCAATTTATTTAAACTTTGTTGTGTCCTGTAACTTTATTCAGTTAGATGAACTTCATCTTTTATCTTGGTATCCTCCCATAATTTTCAGTTTAACTTTAACCGGTTAATGGAACTTAATTTAAACAAATTTAATTTATTAATTAAAAATAATGTTTTACACACTATTTTCAGAGAGAATAAAATGTTTGCATGTCTATACGATTTGTTTTTGGAATAGGTTGTTCACAAATGGGACAAGGAATAATTAAATAGTAATACTCACATATTTAATTCAATGAACTATTCAAGGTTTCGTGTGGGGTTGCTGGCTGCTTGCTGCATTTTACTGCTGGTATCCTTATCGCTTGTTGTTGCCTACCAACCGCGTCTGGAAACTGCCGTCAATGTTTCATATGAAAACCCCATAGTGGTGCAGAACCCGGAATTATCACAGGCTTTCTACTCCCAGCTCCATGGAAAACCTGATTATTATAGGATAGACTCTGATAAAGCCTTTAAACTCTACCTAAACCTGCTTGTACCTGTAAGTCCCGGAATAAATGGAAACTTCATATCTGCAGGCGTCCTGGATTCAACTGGAAATAGCATAACCCTTGTTAATGGAACAAATGCCAACTGGCAGGCTTACTTTGAAGAATTTGGAGGTGACAACTACCTCAAGGGACCTGAGGATACAATCAACCTTCCAGCTGGAACCTACTACATAAAGGTATTCAACCAGGAAAACCAGGGAAAATACGTCATTGCAATTGGAGATGTGGAATCTTTCCCACTGGAAGAATCTCTAACTGCACTTTTCACAATACCCCTGCTTAAGGAGAGTTTCTTTGAAAAACCGGTTTCTATCCTATTTTTTGAATTTTTAGGAGTGATTCTTGCATTTGGATCGGTGCTGGTGCTCTTCTCCATGCTCATAAAATCCAGAAAGTCAGAAGAAACAGCAAAACTAACCATCAAGGTCAGTGCAATCATAAAACCCGTGATGTGGCTTGGAATTTTCATAACAACAATTGTATGGGTCTACGTCAGGTACAAGGATCCCCTAAACATAATCGGGATCGTTAACACCATTTTCCTGATTATCCTGATAGTTTTAAGCTGGCATACTATTTTGAAAATATCAAAGATGGAGTTTAGAAAGTTACCCCTTAAAACAACAGCTCTTTTGATTGCGGTATGGTTGATATTCACTTACCTTGCATTGGTAACAATCTAAATGATAAGATATTTTGAAGAATATTTTGAACAAAAAAAATATTTGTCTGAATATTGGATTTACAGTATAGGTTTTACATAGCTACTAAAAGTTTTGAAAATGTCTTAAGAGTCTTGGTAAATCATAAAAAGTTGATTTTCATCTGTTAAACTATTTTTATAATAGGATTACTACTTAGAATTTCAAATAAATTACTTTAAATAAACTAAAATCCGTTAAACAGAATATTTTTAAACTTTTTTGGAATATCCCATAATTGATAATCAAGGTGGGGTCATGGATACAATAATTAGTATAGCAAGCGTTTTTGCATCATCGGTGATTGAACTATGGCTTTCTATTCCTGTAGGATTGGCATTTGGTCTTAACCCATTTTTGATAGTTGCAGCCTCTACTTTGGGGTCCGTATTTTCAGTTTTCATTGTTGCATACTTTGGGGAATGTTTAAGGGAATGGATTATAAAAAAGCGGTATGGGAATGGAAGGAATGTTAAGAGTGGGCGTATCTATAATGTATGGAATAGATATGGTACCGTTGGTTTGGGATTGTTATCCCCACTCCTTTTTGGTGCGCCATTTGGCACTGCCATTGGAATTGTTTTAGGAGCTCGTAGAAACAATTTAATAACATGGATGGCCCTGGAAATTATTTTATGGAGTGTGATGCTTACAGCAGCAGGCACATTTGGATTAATGAGCTTTGAACAAGTTACAAAGTAGCATCCATTTAAAAAAAGATGAATGATCATCTTTAAGACATATGGATTATAGAAATTATATATTAACCATTGCCTCATTACATTAACCATCGTCTCATTAACCACTGTTTAAGTTTAAACCCTTTAGAAGTAATAAAAGTTTGATCGAAACTTTTAATAGTAGAACAATCTAATTATTAGTTTTGAGAGAATTGGATTAAGCTCATGAAAAATGAAGTTAGGATTGTAATATTAATTTTGAAATAACCGTTTAAATGGCACAATTAACGTTTTTGAAACAGTTTTTTAGAAGGTGTATTAAGTGGAGAAGATAAAAATAGCGATAGCAGGTATTGGTAATTGTGCAAGCTCTTTAATACAGGGGATATATTATTACGCGGACAAAAATCCTGAAGATGTCATAGGTCTCATGCACTGGGATATTGGAGGTTACACTCCATCTGATATAGAGGTGGTGGCTGCCTTTGATATTGACAAGCGAAAGGTTGGAAAGGATGTTAGCGAAGCCATCTTTGCAAAACCCAACTGTACAACAGTATTCTATGATAAAATCCCCAAAATGGGTGTTAAAGTAACCATGGGCCACGTTCTTGATGGTGTAGCACAGCACATGTCAAAGTACGATGATGATACAACCTTTGTCATTTCAGAGGAATCAGAAAATGATAAAGATGAAATAGTCAGGGTTTTAAAGGAAAGTGGCGCTGAAATACTCTTGAATTACCTTCCTGTTGGATCTGAAAAGGCCACAAGGTTCTATGCACAGTGTGCCCTCGAGGCAGGAGTGGCATTCATAAACAACATGCCTGTCTTTATTGTGAGCAACCCTGATTGGGCTTCCAAATTTGAAGAAAAGGGAATACCTATAATTGGGGATGATATAAAGGCTCAGATAGGTGCAACCATCACCCACAGAACCCTTGCAAATCTTTTCCGTGAGAGAGGGGTTAAACTCGATCGCACCTACCAGCTCAACACCGGTGGAAACACAGACTTCTTGAACATGCTTAATAGGGACAGACTTGACTCTAAAAGAAAATCAAAAACAGAGGCTGTTCAGGCAGTACTTGCAGAAAGGCTTGAACCAGAAAACATTCATATAGGACCCTCAGACTACGTTGCATGGCAGAAGGACAACAAGCTCTGCTTCCTGAGGATGGAGGGTAAAACCTTTGGTGATGTTCCAATGAACATAGAGCTCCGGTTGAGCGTTGAAGATTCACCAAATTCAGCTGGTTGCGTTATAGATGCGGTGAGATGCTGCAAATTGGCCCTTGAAAGGGGTGTAGCTGGACAGTTAACTTCAATTTCTGCCTACCTGATGAAACATCCACCAGAACAGTTCACAGACGATGTGGCCCGTAACATGGTTGAAGAGTTCATTGCAGGTAAAAGGGAAAGGTAGAACCCTTTCAACCTTTTAATTTTCAACCTTTTAATGGGGATTGTTTTAATAGGGAATATTTTGCAGTAGATATATCAGCAGTAGATAAGTTAAATCATCTACTTAACCTTCATTTTCTATTTAACACGTGTTTTCTTTGATTATCCTCTTTTTATCTTATTTTTGCACATTTAAATCCCTGGTTAACAATTTATTCAATATTATTTTAGTTTTATCTGGTTTTTTTTCATTTTTTTTCAGTATCTTATTTATCCTATTCAATTCTTATTCCATAATTTAATCTTTTTTAAATTCCTGAATCATCTAAGTTAACATTGTTTAACCATTGCTTAACTCTTTTAACCTGAAATACTTTTTATAAGCTTTTTTTATAAGCTTTTTTTAGGGAAAAAGAAGATAAAAACAGAAATAAGAAAATATGAAAAATATAAAAATTTTTATAAAAAAATAGGTAAACTAAAAAAATAACGTTTAATCCCCAACAAATACGCGGATTCTCCAACCCTCATCCTTCTCAACGATCTTGGCCTTGAGGGGAATGAACTGTGAATCAATAAGGAGCCGGAGGTAAGTTACAAACTTTGCAGGCAGTTTCAGTGGACTTTTTATTTTACGATCAGCTGTTCGCAGGTCACAACAGAGCCTGTCATTTTTATCAACGTAAAGAGAGGCATCCATCCCATCTTGGAGTGAATCAACTTCAAAGCTTCGAAGGTACATGCCCCCATCGAAGTTGTGGGGTGCCTTTTCAGGAATTCTGCTGCCCTTCCTGAACATTTTATGGGCTTCAGATGATGGAACACCTTCATTGGATTTGGATGCCACAAACCACGCCCTTTCAATGACGCCTTCAACTTTTTGGTCCGGAGGGATGATTCCATCCTTTTCGTAGCTTTTTATGAGGTCAAAAACTTCCCTGCGGGTTACATCTTCCTCAACAGAGCTCATCACAAGCCTGGTAAGAACAGGACCATAGCCAGCCATCCTTAGAGAGGCCCAGATCTGATCCTCCTGGGTGTACTTCCTTCCCTTTATGATGGCGCTTGCAGCATCAGCGTTCATATGGGCAATGTTAAGGAGTTTTGAGCGTGAATAAGTGTTAAGTCTCTTTGTAAGGATTTCCTTGTTCCTTTTACCTGGTACGTTCCCCCTTTCTATTTCTTCTTCCAGTATGTGAACTGTTGAATCTGGAAGCAACCTTGCAGCACTTTCAGGTATTTTCATGTTGTTTTCAATTATCTCACGCCTTATAACCCTTCCTGAAATCTTTTCTCCATGGACCTTGTGTTCAGGTATTATGTGAAAGTGGAGCTTTTTATGGTACTTCCTGTAGAGAAATTCGTTCACTGCAAACCAGCGTATAACATTTCTGTTTGGTAAATTTCGGGGTATTCCACTGAATATGCCCTTTTTAACGAATTTTGATGCGTACCTATGTATCTTGGTAGGGGACACATTTGCTGCATCAACGTAATCCACAACACCATCCTCTATCATCATGGCTATCCTTATTGGAACGGTGTAAGCCATGGTTAACCTATGGTGAAGTCCCTCAATGGGCACTATCCTGTCAGCTCCAGCTTCCAGGGCCATTTTACTTCGGGCCTCATAAGAAGCGAAAAATGGTGCGTGGTTGGCACTGTAACCCTTGTTGAGGTAGATCACGACCTCATCATTTTTTTCATCTGCCAATTCTCTGGCTTTATCTATCAGTTTAACGTGTCCCTTGTGGACAGGGTCGAAATCTGCGCTTATTCCAATCAGGTTAATGCCTCCTTTGAATGCCTTTTTTGAATTTATTTTATTATAATAATTATTTTTTTTAAAAAATTTACATAACAAGTTTTTGTGAATCAGCAGATATTTTTTGCCAATTTCTTTTGTTCTATATTTTCACAGTTTAAATTTTCACAGTTTAAATTAGATGGCTGTTTTTATATAGAGATTAAAGCATCACTCCAAATTTAATTAAATTTGGATTCAATTGGCTTTTTTTTCTTGGTTAATATCCTTAAAATGTTTTTAGAGAATGATACTTTGATCCTGCATCATATATTATAGTTGATCTAAACCTGTAAATAACATCTGTAACTTTTAGCATTTAATTCAGGTTAAATCCTGGTTTTTTGGTATTATTATTTTGAATTTTAAATTATTTTAGAGATTGAATAAATAATTTAAACTTTTTTCATGAGTTTTAAAGTAATTGATATAAATTTGGGTATAACCTGGAAAAATTACTTAATTATTCCTATTTGAAATAGGGAATCATGAAATTTAGAAACCTAATTTTGAAGAACATACTTAGAAACAAGTCAAGGACTTTCCCTGCAATAGTGGAGGTTGCTATTGGAATAGCTGCAGTGGTTGGACTGGGCCTTGTGACTGATGGTCTTGCATCTTCCACTTAAAAAGCTCTAACAGCAGGGGCAGTGGATTTTGCATTAGTTTCAGCAAATTCTGCAGGTATTGATGTCAAAAAAAGCGATACTCTGGGTTTAACTTTAATACGAAGTTTGATGGAGCAGATTGGAGGGAAACTCACAGTTAACAGCAGCCATGGAACTGGGGCATGCATAGTGTTTCAGGAGAAGAAACCTTAAAATGTTTAAATTTTTAAACATAAATTAAAATCCATGAACAAAACTGATATACTAAAAAAATATCTAAAAAATAGATTACATACTAAAAAAATAGAAAGAATGATACCAAACAGAACTGAAACTAAAAATATTTAAGGTAATCATTTGGGGCAATATTTCAGTTTCTCATTTTCGTCTGTTCAAGTTGGTTGTTGACCGTGTGAGATCTGAAAACTTCACGTCTGCAATCCACTTGGCTTTGCAATCGCATTCAAACTCTTCAAATTCCTTTGGAATGCTCTGCTCAAGGTTTGACCTGATTATCATGCTTTTCAGTTTGGAGTTGCATTTTTTACAGTTATAAGGTCCGCGTCTGGTTCCAAATGCGGAGGTGTCCATTATAACAGGGATTTTAACCGAGCTGCGCACTCTTTTTATGATCTCAATGACGCTCCATATCCATGGGGGCTGGTAGGATCCCTGCTTCCAAAGAAGCTCCATCAAAGTGCCCTTGTGGATGGTGGCAGGACAGAATGATATCCTGCTGGCTCCAACGCCTTCTGCGTATCGTGCAGATTCAACTGCCTCTTCAATTGCATCCTTTTCAGAAAGAAGTATGGGTTTTACGAAGAGATAGGCCTTTCCGTGCACGTTGTAATCTGGTCGCATTTCGTTTATGGTGCTAACTGCACGTTCGAAGTCTTCCCTTGTGAAACCCTTGTTTATCTTGTACTTTCGGGTGTAGTCGTTTGAGGTTTCAAGTCCCATTCCCACCTCGAATAACTTGTTTCCAAGTGCCTGGGAACATTCCTTCATAACATCTTCTGTAACGTACTCTGGCCTTGATTCAACAACAACCTCCTTAACGTTTTCTTCATCCTTTAAGATCCTTAAAATCTCATCCCTTGCAGCCTTTGGAACTTCATCCTCGTTTAAAAAACTTCCAGAAACGAAGATCTTGACCGCTGTTTTTTCAGCTATATCATGTTTTGCCAGACATTTCTTGAATATATCCACAAGTGTTGAGGCGTCAACATCTACGAGGGGTGAATCTGCAACGTAACTGCACATTGTGCATCCTCCAGAACCTGAAAGTGCCCATGCACATCCTGAGGTTGGAAGCACTATAAAAATTGCATTTCCCACCCCAGAGTAGAGCAGATCTTCACCGGACCAGCTTGCTGCCAGGTCGTAGGGCGATTTTTTTTCCATTTTTCCAATGGTGTCTTCTCTGATTTCATGCATTAAATTTTGTATTTCCATTTTTGACCATTTCCGATTTTTTTTGTTTCCCACTATTTCTATTTAGTATCTAATTAATTTCAATTGCAGTGGAATGATCTGGGGTAAAAACTTTCAGTAAAAGCTCTTTAGACAAATTTTGTATTTTAACACCTTAATTTCTTAACGAGTTTTAGTTGACCATTTTTTTAGTTTTAAAGGTTTTTTTGTTATGTAATAGATTAGTTTTAATAGATTATTGAGTTAAAAGTGTTAGATTATCTTAATTAATTATAAAATCTCAATTAATTATAGATTATTAAATTAATTGTTGATAAAGATGTAGGTGGCTGAACTTTTGAAGGAAATCAGAGGTCAAATCAATCCTTAACAAACACAAAAAGCGTGATGATTGATTTTTGGGAAATTACATCCTTAATCCATACGCAGGCTGTCCATTTAACTGCATCTACTGTTACATGCGTGGCAGCAAGTACGGTGGAGACCATGGATCTGAAGTGGCTTTGAAGATAAACGTGGTTCTCCTACTTAAACATCAGCTTAAAAACAGGGTCAAGCAGGAAAACGCGGTTTCATGGTTGTTGGATCTGCTGTAGAACCGTACCCTCCATTGAAAAGAGTTTAATGGTAACACGTGAAATTCTCTTTTTGCTCAAGCGTTACAGGTTTCCAGTTCATATCTGTACCAAGTCCAGTTTGATCTTGAGGGATCTGGATGTTCTCAATGAGATAAATAAGGATACAATCCTGCCAGATGATCTCAAGAAGCTAGAAGGTGGAGTCATAATATCATTTTCCTTTTCTACTTTAAATGAAGAACTGGCAAATATACTGGAACCAGGACTCCAAGTCCAATGGAACGCCTTGATGCCATGATAAATGCTGCAAAGGTTCATGGGGCTGAATATGTAATGTTTTCAGGTTTGACTCTTTACGGTGATAATCCAAGCGACTGCAAGACCATGTACTACCAATTTTTAGAGGATCACTTTCCAGAACTGGTTTCAAAATATAAAAAAACTTTTTTCAGGATCCTTTGCACCTTCAAAGCGTTATCAAAGGGATCTTGCAGGAAGGTACCATGAAATATCTGCAAAGTACCGTGTTAAAAACAGTATAATTTAACAATTTTTTGAAAACATGATGAAAATCAGCTTGAATGAAAATCAGAAACAACCATTAAAAATAAAAAAGGAGATAAGTAAGCTTAGAAGCTTGCTATAACTTCTCCGAGAAGTTTTATGGATTTTTCTTTGTCTTTCCCTATTGGAGAACCTGCAACGAACTGGGTAACTCCCATTTCTCCGAGTGCTTCTGCACGTTTGATGATGTCGTCTGGTGTACCAAATGCAGAGAATGCTTCCATGGCTTTGTCGTCCACAAGTCCCATTGCTCCACCGAAGTCTCCTTTAGCTAGGCAGTCACCGATTTTTCCGCCGAGTGCTGCGTCAAGTCCATGTCTTTCAAGAACCATAGGTGGTGCTCCTGCAGCTATGAATGCGACAACAATTGTTGCAGCTTTTTTAGCTTTTGCTGCGTCGTCGTCTACAGAACAACATGTGTATGCTGCAACGTCCACGTCTGAGATACTTTTTCCAGCAGCTTCTGCTCCTTTCTTGATCAGAGGAATTGCTGCTTCAAAGTCTTTAGGGTTTGATGCGTTGATCAATGCACCGTTGGAGAATCCACCAGCGGTTTCAAGCATTTTTGGACCCTGTGCTCCCATGTATATTGGTATTTTTTCCTGCACTGGTTTTGCACCCTGTAGGTTTGCGCCTTTATCTGTTTTTCCGCCTGAGAGTAGTGTGCTCATTTCAGCTATTGCAGCTTTAATTGTACTGACAGGTTTTACCCATTCAACTCCTAATGCCTCGAAGGTTGCTTTGTCACCAGGTCCAATACCCAGTGTGGCCCTTCCGTTTGATATTTCATCTATAGTTGCAACAGCTGATGCTGTTATTGCTGGGTTTCTTACGTAGGGGTTGGTTACACCAGGACCTAATTTTATGGTCTCTGTTGCATCTGCAATTAATGCAAGTGTTGCGTATACATTTTTGTTGTTGTAGTGGTCTGTAATCCACGTGTATTCAAATCCTACATCTTCTGCAAGTTTGACAAGCTTTACAATCTTGTCTAATGGTTCATTTGGAACGAATTCAATACCAAACTTCATGATTTATCACCTTTTTTAAATTTATTTACAGTATAAAAATATTTTGTGTTTTGATTGTAAACGAAAGATTTAAATAGTAGGCTTATGGAGGAAAGGGTGAACCAGTTAAACATAACCTGTAAATGGGGTGTGGATAAAGATTTAAAGCATTTAAAACGATTTTTTGTAATCCCTTGTATACTGGGCAAAAATTAGTGTCGTATAAAGAATACAAGAATGAGAATCAAAATTGAATAGAAATCAAAATGGAATAAAAAAATAGGGATCAAAAATTGGACTTACACTACGCATTTTGTATATGTAAGATTTGAGTCTTCAAAATCTAAATTTGATATTAAATATTAAATTTGGTATATTATACACTGGTATACACTGGGTACAGTGGTATACACTGGGCACCAGTTCTTGTGGTTTTTTTTGTAGTTTTTTCTGTTTTGTTTGTGGTTGTGTGGGTTGG
>ENA-UOOK01000667-UOOK01000667.1-fermentation-metagenome-genome-assembly--contig:-NODE-667-length-45343-cov-11.804959_pt1 | contig 45343 bp, 48 predicted proteins | sample MGYA00245777_ERZ724023 | MGnify/ENA primary metagenome ERZ724023 (study PRJEB28704, sample SAMN03018312) | fermentation metagenome | biome: anthropogenic terrestrial biome; feature: soil; material...
CATTATAAAGCCATAGTGCTATTATTATAATATTAAATGGAATAGGAATAACAAGGCGATTTTTGTACGAATGGCTGTTTTCGCAACGTAATCGGGCGTTAACTTGTATCATGTGAATAATTTTCTATTCAGTGATTATGAGAAATTTGATATGCTGCGGGTAGTGGCTAAGAATCCAAAGCTGAAACTAGCCCGCAGTATCCTCAAATTACAGAATGGCGTGCGGGGGAAGTTTCACTAAAATAGCGCTGAGCTTATATTGTCTGAGTGTCTACCAAAATGTGTGTTTGTTCAGCTGTTTAAATAAGGTGAGAAGGATGTTAGACGCAAATAGTCAAATAATTATGAATATGCACCAAGGCGAAAAAAGCCGTGATGCAAGCAGCAAGGTATGTGGATTTTTTTTTCAGGATTTAATTGCATTAGATAAACTATTAAATGAACAAACGGAGTATGTCTGTTCGGAATATGTTGAGGATGTATTTGTTTCTTCAAAAGACACCGGAGCAGTATACATTATTCAGGCCAAATATCGTCCGCAGAGTACAGTGACATTGTCGGCAGTTATGCGGGACCTTTATTACCAATATCTACGGTTACAGCTTTATGGGTATACCGGGAAAGTAATTCCTGTTTTAGCGATGCATTGCAAATGTCAATTAAGCAAACCAACGTTAGCTGAAATGCAAGGGAAAGATTACATTAATGTTTGTCGTACTAAAAAGCCTTTATTTCCTCCTAAAGGAAGCAACTGGTTAGAAAAGAATGTGTATCAACTTAAAAAAGATGATGCGGAAAACACCTGCTTTAATAAATTTGCTTGGAACGATTCAATAGAAAATTTTTTGAGTGCATTGGAAATTCAAAATGATTACAAAGTATTGAAACAGTACCGAAGGGATATCGCCTTAAAGTTAGACAAAATCAACTTTTCTGGATGCCCAATAACAGATGATAGCATGAGGCAAAATGTTTTACTCGGCCTCGCGATACAGTACATTCAGGAAACCTATAGTGAGCCTCCCGTCGGAATGGATATTTTCAGTTTTCGAAAACGTAGTCATGATGAATTTGTTCAATACTTATCAAATCAGATCTGCACTGAAACAGAAGAAAATATAGGAGCATATCTGCGTACAGTGGCATTTGATTGCTGGGATACTGTGGAAAAATTCAACAAACAGCTAACACAGGAACAAATTGATATGTTGCAGTGTATCTGTGATAATACTGCCGATTGGTTGTTCCACCTCGGTAGCACACCACAAGGTCAACTACAACTATTAAATACTGTCAGTATGAGAGATAGAGACTCATTATTCGATTTTTCAAAATGGTGTATAGTAAAAAGGCGTCAGATAATTTGTGAACATCACGATGCAGTTAATACATTTCTATGCTATCTTTGGAAAATCTTATTTGATATAAATAAATGTAAGCTTGATTCTATCATATAAAAAGGAAATATTATTTGTTTCTAAGTAAAGTTTATCTGAATATATTGTGTTTTTGATGATAGGAATAGAAGTATAGGTATGCCAAAAACAGCTTTTATATTGAATATTTCTTCTTCTTTGAATTATATTTTCTATCTTTGAAGCCTGAAATAACAAATGGAAATTAATTAGGTATATATATAATGTATGATAAGATAATCTCAGATAATGATTGTAACTCTGCTTTAAAGGTACAAGACGCTATTGAGCAGCCTAACCAAGTGAATAAGGATTTCTTTAAACAATATAGTAAGAAACGTAGGCTTGAAGTTAATGATTATGTTGATGGTATTCTGAATAAAGATAGAACCATTCTTTCGAAAGCAATTACTTTGGTGGAGAGTTCTTTATATAAACATCAAGAAATGGCTCAACAGATTATTGAAAGGTGCTTACCGTATGCTGGGAAAAGCATTCGCTTGGGTATTACAGGTGTTCCTGGTGTTGGGAAGAGTACTACGATTGATGTATTGGGAAAAAGCTTAACTGATACAGGACATAAGGTTGCAGTGCTTGCAATTGACCCCAGCAGCGAGAGGAGTAAAGGCTCCATTTTGGGAGATAAGACAAGAATGGAAGAGCTTTCAACTGACCCTAATGCCTTTATCCGCCCTTCCCCTTCGGCAGGAAGCTTAGGAGGTGTTGCAAGAAAGACAAGAGAAATAATCATCCTTTGCGAAGCAGCAGGCTTTGATGTTGTGATAGTGGAAACGGTTGGTGTGGGTCAGTCGGAAACGGTTGCTCACTCAATGGTAGACTTCTTTTTGCTTCTACAATTAGCAAACGCAGGAGATGAACTGCAAGGAATTAAACGAGGAATTATGGAAATGGCAGATGCGATTTCAATTAATAAAGCCGAAGGAGAGAATAAACAAAAGGCAGAAATTGCAGCAGGACAATATAGAAATGCACTACATCTCTTCCCTATAAGTGAGAGCGGTTGGACTCCAATTGTCTTTACTTGCTCTGCCTATTCTAAGGAAGGGATTGATACTATTTGGGAAACGGTTAATAATTATGTTATCCTAACCAAAGCCAATGGTTACTTCTATACCAAACGAAACCAACAAAACTTAAAGATATTATCTGAAACCATAGACTCTCACCTTAAAGAAAAGTTCTACACACACCCTACTGTTAAACAAAGAATTATTGAAATAAGGCAAGATATATTGGATAATAAGATAAGTGCTTACGTTGCTGCACAGAGCCTAATTGATGAATACTTTAATAATATAGAAAAGAAAAACAAGTAATGAAACATTCATTTTTTATACCCTTAACCTTAATTATTTTTATGTTTATTGGCTGTAAGTCGGCACAAAACAAAGAAAAGAATGCCTCCCAAACACTGAATAGCAGTGTTAGTTTGTTCCAAACAGAATGGGAACTATTGAAAATTGGAGCTAGTAAACCTAAGTTAATTGCAACAGATAACAAGATTTCTATACTATTTAGTAAGGATAATTCGCATTGTGCAGGGTTTAGTGGCTGCAATAGATATAGCGGAAAATACAATATTAAAAAAGAAAACATATCCTTTGAAAGTATTATTTCAACTAAGATGGCTTGCCCTGGCAACGATATGAGTTTTGAAAACAACTACCTCAACACCCTACAAAAGATAACCTCTTACCAAATTATTGCAGACACATTATTTCTTCAAAGCAAGGGCAGAACCTTATTGACATATATAGCAAGATAAGAATGAGTCAGCGTATAACCCTTTTTGCCGAAGTAATACTCCCTCTTCCACTACCCTCTACCTATACATATAGAGTTCCTATGGAGTGGAATGATATTATTAGAAAAGGACAAAGGGTTGCCGTAGGACTTGGGAATAAGAAGATTTATTCGGGCATTGTTTATTCTGTTCATAAGGATGTTCCAAAGGTAAGTAGTGTAAAATACATCCTTTCTATTTTAGATACAGAACCCATTGTTAGCGATATAAGCTTCAAATTATGGCAATGGATTGCCGACTATTATATGTCGTACTTGGGCGATATAATGACAGCAGCACTACCATCTGCCCTAAGACTTAAAAGCCAAACCAATATTCTTATTAGCCCAGACTTTGATGGAGATATAACAAATCTTAATGAAAACGAAGCAAAAATCTTAGAAGTAGTATCTAAGAAAGAAGCTATTTCAATTAACGATATAGTAGTAAAGACAGGCCTGGATTCAATACTTTCATTACTGAATTCAATGGTTAAGAAAGGTATTATCGTTACCGAAGAAGAGCTACAAAGCAAATACAAACCCAAAATTCAGGAGTATATATCTCTTGCAAAAGAGTATCAAGAAGAAGAAGAACTAAAAGCTCTCTTTAAGAAATTGGAGTCGAAGAAAACCTATCAAAAGCAATATGAAGCAATACTTGTTTTTCTTTCCATAGCCAAAAGCAAAGAAGCAGAGATTAAAAAAGAAGATTTGACAAAGCTCAATAATGTATCTACCTCTGCAATAAAGACATTAATAAGAGATGAAATCTTCGTTGTAAAGAAATGTCATCAAAGCAGATTAGCCGACAGAAACCTTGCTATGATAGATAAAGAACTTATTCTTAGTGAGCAGCAAACCAAAGCCTACAATACAATAATTGATAATTGGGATAAGCAAAAAGTAACTCTTTTACACGGAGTAACATCAAGTGGAAAGACCGAAATATACATAAAGCTGATAGAAAAAGTAATAAAAGAAGGCAAACAAGTCCTTTTTTTACTTCCCGAAATAGCCCTCACAAGTCATCTAATAAGCAGATTAGAGAAATACTTTGGCAATAAAATAGGGGTATTTCATTCAAGATTTTCAACCCAAGAAAGAATAGAAATATGGAACAAAGTCCGCTCTTTTGGAGAGAATCGTTACGATATAATACTTGGCTCACGCTCTTGTGTGTTCCTTCCTTTTGACGAATTAGGCTTAGTTATAGTTGATGAAGAACACGATTCATCTTACAAACAATACGACCCATCTCCAAGATACAACGCAAGAGATATGGCGATAGTATTAGCACAACTCCACAATGCAAAGACCATCTTAGGCTCAGCAACTCCGTCATTGGAGAGCTATTTCAACGCCCAAGAAGGTAAATATCAACTCGTGGAATTAAAAACTCGCTACTCAGGAATAAAGCTCCCAGAGATATTAGTTGCCGATTTGAAAGAGGCTATAATAAAGAAAGAGATGCACTCACACTTCTCAAAACTCCTGTTAGATAATATAAACCAGGCACTTCAAAACAAAGAACAAGTCATACTTTTCCAGAACCGAAGAGGCTTTGCACGCCAACTTATGTGTCAAGCATGTGGATGGGTGCCCCATTGTAAACACTGCGACGTGGCTTTAACCTACCACAAACAATCCGAACTCCTAAGGTGTCATTACTGCGGATACTCCATTACAATAGCTGAAAGTTGCCCTGATTGCGGTAGCCATAAGGTGAAAATGATAGGCTTTGGAACCGAAAAGATAGAAGAAGATCTAATGATATTCTTCCCAGAAAGCAAGATTGCAAGAATGGATTTAGACACAACAAGGAGCAAAAATGCTTATCAAACCATAATAAATAACTTCCAAGAACATAAGATAGACATCTTAGTTGGCACACAAATGATAACAAAAGGCTTAGACTTTGATAAGGTTAGCTTAGTTGGTATCCTTAATGCCGATGCCATTATTAGCTTTCCCGACTTCCGCTCCTACGAGAGAGCCTTCTCTCAAATCTTGCAGGTAAGCGGCAGAGCAGGAAGGAAATATAAGCAAGGAAAGGTAATAATTCAGACCTTTAATCCTTATCATCAAGTTATCAAAGACGTTATTGAACACAACTATAACTCAATGTATGAGGGTCAAATCTTAGAACGCAAGGTGTTTAAATACCCACCTTTTTATCGTCTTATCAAGCTAAGTCTTAGTCATAAAGACCAGAAAATTATCGACAATTACTCCTCAGAGTTTGCCATAGAGTTAAGAAAAGTGTTTGGAGGACGAATATTAGGACCCGAATACCCTTTAATTGCTCGCATACGAAACTACTATACAAAAGAGTTTTATCTTAAATTAGAGAAAGGCATATCGGTTACACAAGCCAAAAAAGAAGTAAAAATTCTTGTAGAAAAGTTTCAATCCTCCAAGAGCCAATTGAGAATAAGTATAGATGTAGACCCTCAATAATCTATCTTTTTATATTCAATTTATTGCCCTGAAAACCAAGCAAAATCACTTCATAATTACCAATGTAGCCTCTTTATTATTACGATTTTCAACCCCGAAATTATTGTTTTACCCACCAACTTTCTACTTATTCTAAACATAAATAACTTAGAGTTGTGGTGCAAGAATACTTATTATTGATTATCAAATAAGTAAAGATGCAATATGCGAATCAGTTAATTTAGGGTATGCGAATCAGTTGATTTGAGGTATGCGAATCAGTTGATTCGTGATATGCGAATCAGTTGATTCGTGGGGTGTGAATCAGTTGATTCGTGGGGTACGAATCAGTTAATTTGCAAATAGCAAATCAAGGATACTATATATTAATATTAAAGATATGCTCTCTTATAGTCCTTGTTTTAAGTCCATAAAGAGTTATAATTCGCTGATAGCCAATCCTTAATTTTAGAAACTAACTCATTAATTTTTATCTATTAGAGAGCTTGTTTTGGTAGAGAAGAAAACTTCTTATTTCGTTCTTAATAGTTTAGTTTTTGCGGTTGAATATCGTTGCACTGGCTTGAGCTGTTGGAGTAATTACTAAGTCATTTATGCTTACATGCTCGGGCAAAGTGGCACAATAGACAATGGTTTTTGCTATATCCTCACCCGTTAAAGGCTTATAACCCTGATAGGTTTGTTCTATCTTTTGCTTATCACCCTTAAATCTTACGTAGGAAAACTCAGTATCTACTGCCCCTGGACATATATTGGTTACCTTAATATTATAAGGATTACAATCCATTCTAATGCCCTCTGAAATAGAATTAACTGCTGATTTACTTGCACAATAAACAGCTCCTGATTGATAAGTTTCTTTGCCTGCAATGGAGCAGATGTTTATCACATGCCCTTTCATTCTTTCTTTAAACCATGGCAAAACTACTCTTGAAACATATAAAAGTCCTTTAATATTGGTGTCAATCATTTGGTCCCAATCCCTATAATCACCTTCAAATAATGGTTCTTTTCCTGCGGCAAGCCCTGCGTTATTGACCAAAATGTCTATATTATTCTTCCATTCTGAGGGTAGGGAGTTAAGATTTTTATCTGTCTCTTCTTTGTTTCTGACATCAAAATTTAGGGCTATTACCTCTACGTTATAGCTTTCTTTTAGCTCATTTTCAATGTTTTGAAGTCTTTCTTTTCTACGTCCTGTTATGATTAGATTATAACCCAAGCGGGCAAATTCAATGGCACAATGGTATCCAATTCCAGATGTTGCACCTGTGATTAAGACTATTTTATTCATCATTTTATTTAATCTATTATTGCTTTAATGCCAGGTAGGGTTTTGCCTTCTAAGTATTCTAACATTGCACCTCCTCCGGTTGAGATGTATGAAACTTCTTTTGCGTATCCTGATTGGTTGATTGCAGCAACGGAGTCTCCTCCTCCAACGGCTGAGAAAGCTCCTTTTTGGGTGGCTTTGGCTATACATTCTGCGATGGAGAATGTTCCTTTTGCAAATGACGGCATTTCAAAAACGCCCATTGGTCCGTTCCAAAGTATGGTTTTAGAATTAAGAATTGTGTTCTTAAAAAGCTCAATAGATTTCTCACCGATGTCCATTCCCATGAAGCCTTCTGGAATATTATTATCGGAGGTTGTCTTGATATTTGCATTATTATCAAACTTATCTGCTATAAGATGATCGTTAGGAAGAATTAGCTTAGTATTTTGTTTTTTCATCTCTTGCATAAGTTCTTTTGCAAGCTCTATCTTGTCATCTTCGCATATAGATGTTCCTATATTAACTCCCATAGCTTTTAAAAACGTGTATGTCATCCCGCCTCCAATTATCATATTATCTACTATTGGGGAGAGGTTTTTGAGGATATCTATCTTTGAACTCACCTTTGAGCCTCCTACAATTGCAGTAAAAGGTTTCTGTGGGTTATTCATTAGCTTTTGTAGGTTTTTGATTTCGTTTTCCATTAAAAAGCCAAAATACTTGTCGTTAGGAAAGAAACGAGCTATGGTTGCAGTTGAACTATGCTCACGATGGGCTGTTCCGAAAGCATCATTAACATAAGCATCACCCAACAAAGAAAGGTGTTTAGCAAATTCAACATCCCCTTTTGTTTCTTGAGGATAGAAGCGTATGTTCTCCAAAAGCATAATATCACCATCGTGCATGTTTGAGCAAAGGGTTGTTACTTTTTCTCCCAAGAGTTCTTGTGTAAAGATAACATCTCTTTGAAGCATTTCAGAAAGGTGTTTGGCAACTGGTTTTAATGTAAACTCTTCTTCAAAGCCGCCCTTCTTAGGTCTTCCAAAATGAGCCATAAGTATAACTGCTGCTCCGTCATCAAGTAGTTTTTTGATGGTTGGCATTGACTCACGCATACGAGTGTCGTCGGTGATTTGTTTAGTTTCATTTAAAGGAACATTGAAGTCCACTCTAACCAATACCTTCTTACCTTTGAAGTTTACGTCTTTTATTGATTTCATTGTATTTGTATTTTTTAATTGATTAATTTAATTATTCATTACTTACTTTAAAACTCATCATTTCTCTGTTCTTTGAAGTTAAAAAATTGTCTTTTGATTTCATTTTTTTATCTTCAAGAGTTATTTTATTAAAACTTGATTCTAATTTCTTATTAGACTACAAAGGTATAAAATAAATAGTAAACAATCCTATTAAAAAGGATAAAAAGAATGGGTTTTTAAATTTTTTATGCTTATCTTTTTTGAGTTGAGCAAATTTTACTATCTTTGCAAGGTATTTTTTTAAAAGAGAAAGGAGGATATAGCATGATAGAAACAATAAATTTTGAGAACGTTAAGTGGTTGCATATCCTTAACCCGAGTGAAGATGATTTTGATTTTCTAATTAAAGAGTACGAGTTTCACCCCTTAGATATTGAAGATTGTAGGTCGGTTAATCAGCGTCCTAAGATTGATGAATATGATGACTACTACTTTTTAGTTTTGCATTTTCCTTTTTTTGATAAGGCTAACAAGTTTGTTAGGGTTAAAGAAGTGAAGATATTTTGGGGTAAAGACTATATCGTAACCATTGGTCGTTCGCACTGGGTTGTGAAGAACTTGTTTAAAGATCTTCAAAAGATGTATCAAACGGGCAGTGAAGACTTACCTGAAATTGTTGAAAGTTCTGATAGCCTTTTGTACCATATATTAGATAGGTTAATGGTAGAGACCTATACTTTAATCCTTAGAATAGGGACAGAGGTAGACGGAATTAGCTACGACATATTTACCAAAAAGGCAGAGAAAGTTATTGAGCAACTCTCCATTACAAGAAAGAATATTATCTCTCTTAATACCACCTTTAAACCACAGGTTAGGGTTTTCCATAAGTTTGAATCGGGAGGAATAAAAGGTTATGAAGAGGATATGGAAGACTACTGGGGAAATATCTTAGACCAATATCAGAAGATGTTTGACTTAATTGAAGATTATGGAGAGCTGATTGAGGGGCTAAGTCATACCTTTGATTCTTTGCAGACCAATAAGACTAACGAAATTATGAAGATTCTAACCTTTATTTCTACCATTATGCTCCCATTGTCTGTGATTTCAGGAATTTATGGAATGAATGTGGATTTACCTTTTATGGAAAAAAGATGGATATTTGGTGGAATAGTTCTTGTTATGCTTTTGGTTGTTGCAGGATTCTTTATATACTTTAAGAAAAAACGCTGGTTGTAACTTATATATCTAAGATAGGTTCTGATTTCAACAAAACTTATTCAAATACTATAATAATAAAGTTTTACGTTATATATCAAAGATTGATTAACAATTTAAAAATTAGTACTATGAAAAAATTAATTCTATTTGTTTGTGCGATATTTTTAATGGGAACACTAAGTGTTTCTGCACAAACCCCAGAGAAAACAAAAACAGAAACAAAGGTAGATTCTGACATTCAGAAAGCAGAAAAGAACCTTAAAGATGCTGAACTTGATGCTCAAAAGGCAATAGAGGCGTCTCAAAAGAAATTAGAAGAATTAGAAAGAGAAAAAGCTATTTTAGAGAAACAAACTCAGGCACAGCAAAAGGCAGAAGAAAAGAAACTTGAAGCTGATAATTTAGGTTCAAAAGCTGAGGATGCCAAATCAAGAGTTAAAAGTGCGGAATCAAATGTAAATTCTGCAAAAGAAGGAGTAAAGGATGCAAAAAAAAGAGTTGATGATGCTAAGCAAAGAGTGAAAGAAGCTAAGCAAAGAGTGAAGGACGAACAAGCAAGAGTGAAAGAAGCAAAAGAAGGAGTGAAATCTGCTGAGCAAAAGGTGAAAGAGGCAAAAGATAAACAAAAGCAAGAGAAACAAGAAGCAAAAGCTGCCAAACAAGTTGCCAAAGAAGCCAAAAAGGAAGCTAAGCAAGCAAAGAAAGATGCAAAGAATGTAAAGAAGATGGAAAAAGAAAGAGCAAAAGCAGAGGAAGGAAATACTACTAAATAAAGATAATATAAGTTTTCTTTAAAATGAAAAAGGTCTTAGTTATTAAACAATAACTAAGACCTTTTTTATTTTACTTTACTGAATGATTAATTTTTATTTTATTAAGAACGTAAACTTATCGTAGTTTCTCAATGCTATTCCTGTTCCCCTTGCAACTGCACGCAATGGGTCATCAGCAACATGAACCGCAAGTTTTGTTTTGGCAGATATTCTCTTGTCCAATCCTCTTAATAATGATCCTCCTCCTGCTAAATAAATTCCTGTATGGAAGATATCAGAGGCAAGTTCTGCCGGAGTAATAGCTAAGGCTTCTAAAACAGCACTTTCAATCTTAGCAATAGATTTGTCTAATGCGTGAGCTATCTCTTTATAATTTACTAATACCTCTTTTGGAATTCCTGTTAGAACATCTCTTCCTTGAACGGCAAAATCTTCTGGTGGGTTTTCTAAGTCTGGGATTGCAGCTCCCGCACTTATCTTTATTTGTTCTGCCATTCTTTCTCCAATATTAATATTATGTTGCTTACGCATATAATCTATAATATCTCTATTGAACTCGTCTCCTGCAATACGGATAGATTTATTACAAACAATACCTCCCAGTGCTATAACTGCTATTTCGGAAGTTCCCCCTCCTATATCTACAATCATATTTCCTACTGGTTCCAATACATCAATCCCAATTCCAATTGCTGCTGCCATTGGTTCGTGAATTAACTTTACTTCTTTGGCTCCTGCTTGTTCTGCGGAATCTCTAACAGCTCTTTCTTCAACATTTGTAATCCCTGAAGGAATACAAATTACCATTTTCAAAGCTGGTGGAATAATAGATTTGCGAACATTAATCATTTTGATTAATTCTCTAATAAGCTGATTGGCTGTTTCAAAGTCGGCAATAACTCCATCTCTTAATGGTCTTATTGTTTCTATGTCTTGGTGGGTTCTTCCATGCATTTGCATAGCTTTTTTCCCAATTGCAATAATCTTATTTGTTCTTCTATCTTTTGCAACTATTGATGGCTCATCAACCACAACCTTATCATTAAATATAATGATGGAGTTAGCAGTTCCTAAGTCTATTGCAACTTCTCTTGTTAAAAATGAAAATAAACCCATATTTGTTTTTAATACTATTAATTTTAATTTAGTAATGTTTGCATTTTGTACGAAAACATTGCCAAACGGTTACACTATTACATATTATTTGTTAATTAGTTTGATTACCTGCTTTTAGTTTATTAATGTTTGAAATGTCTAAAACCTGTTATAACCATTGCCATATTATTCTCTTGGCAAAAATCTATTGATTTGCTATCATTAATACTTCCGCCAGGATGTATAACTGAATTTATGCCTTCTTTATAAGCAATTTCAACACAATCAGCAAAAGGGAAGAATGCATCAGAAGCCATAACAGCACCATCAAGATTAAATCCAAAATGTTTTGCCTTTGCTATGGCTTGATTAAGAGCATCAACTCTTGAAGTTTGTCCTGTTCCCGAAGCTATTAATTGTCTATCCTTTGCTAAGACAATTGCATTAGACTTAGTATGTTTTACTAATTTATTGGCAAAGGCAAGGTCTTTTTGTTGTTCATTAGAAAGTGGTGTTTTAGTTACGCTTTGCATCGTTTTAAAATCTTCAACCATAGTGTCTTTCTCTTGAACCAATACTCCATTTAAAGCAGAACGGAATTGAAGTCTTCCAAAAGCAACATCCTTACGTTTTAAGAGAATTCTATTCTTTTTTGATTTTAAAATTTCTAAAGCTTCCGCAGAGAAATCAGGGGCAATACAAATTTCCATAAAAAGACTATTCATCTCTAATGCTGTTTCTTTATCAATAGGACGGTTTGCAACCAAAACTCCTCCAAAAGCAGAAACGGGGTCGCCTGCCAAAGCGTCAATATAGGCTTGTTTTAATGTATCCCTACTTGCAAGACCACAAGCATTATTATGTTTTATTATTGCAAAAGTTGGTTCTTCAAAGTCATCAATTAAACTACATGCTGCATCAATATCTCCTATATTATTATAAGATATTTCTTTTCCATTCAATTGTTCACAAAAAGCATTCAAATCACCATAAAACATTCCTTTTTGATGAGGGTTTTCTCCATAACGCAAAATGGTTGGATTATTATAGCTTTGTCTGAATGCGGGGATATTATTATCTGTATTAAAATAATTGAAAATTGCAGTATCGTAATTTGAAGAAACTTGGAAAGCATAGGTTGCAAATCTTCGTCTTGTTGCCAAATCTGTATTGCCGCTATTATTATTTAAGATGTCTAATAACTCTGCGTAGTAATCAACAGAAGGAACAATTAAAACATCATTAAAGTTTTTAGCAGCAGAACGAATAAGACTAATACCTCCAATATCTATTTTTTCAATAGTATCTTCTTGACTTGCCTTTGAAGCCACTGTTTTTTCAAATGGATATAAATCCACAATCACTAAATCTATTTCAGGAATTTCATACTCCTTGATTTGTCTTTGGTCTTCTTCATTCTCTCTTCTGCAAAGAATTCCACCCATAACCTTTGGGTGAAGGGTCTTTACTCTTCCTCCTAAAATGGAAGGATAACCTGTTAATGACTCAACTGTTTGAGGTTTTATGCCCAAGCTCTCAATAAAACTATATGTTCCTCCTGTGGAATAGATAATAATTCCTAAATCATTCAATCTCTTTACAATCTCATCTAACCCATCCTTATAGAACACAGATATTAATGCATTTTTAATTTTCTTCATTTTTTATATTTCTTCTTCTTTAAATTAATTTCCAAACTCAATTCCCAAACCCTTTGCTGTTTGAACCAATCTTGATTTTGGCTCAACCAAATGAGGTTTGCTAATTGCTTTATCAAAACTCACGCTGATTATTTCAGGATGACGATATGCTACCATTTCTCCAAAACGGCCTTCCAAAACAAGTTCAAAAGCTTTTACACCAAACTCCGATGCTAAAACCCTATCATAAGCAATTGGAGTTCCTCCTCTTTGAACATGTCCCAAAACGGTGAGGCGAATATCGTGTTGAACCCCTGCTTCAATCAGTTCCTTCATCAAAATATTGCCAATTCCTCCCTGTTTTAAATTATTGCTAATAATATTTTCTGTAGCTTCCTTTTGTTTCTTTCTAATTCCTGAATAAGCTCCCTCTGCAACCACAATAATACAAAAACCTCTTCCTCTTTTATATCTGGAATCAATCTTTTCCTTAATCTTTTCTATATTATAGGGCATTTCAGGAATTATACAAACATCAGCCCCACCAGCAACCGCACCATAAAGAGCTATCCAACCAGCATCTCTTCCCATTACTTCCATAATAAAGATACGATTATGACTTGAAGCAGTAGTTACAAGTTTGTCAATAGCCTCTGTAACAGTTTGAACAGCTGTTTGGAATCCGAAAGTAAAATCCGTTGCCGAAAGGTCATTGTCAATTGTCTTAGGAACTCCAATAATATTTAATCCCTTTTCAAACAGAGCCTTTGAAATCCTTTGCGAACCATCTCCACCAATGTTTATTACAGCATCAACTCCCAGAATTTGCAATCGTCTAATCATTTCATCGGAGCGGTCAACAGTTTCTATTGTTCCATCGCTATTTTTAATCTGCCAAGCAAAAGGACCTCCTTTATTAGTTGTTCCTAATATAGTTCCTCCCTTAACCAAGATTCCAGAAACACTATTATTATCTAACACCATTATTTCCGTTGGCTCTTTTAAAACACCATTAAAAGAATCAATACATCCAATCACTTCCCATTCCCTCTCTTGCGATGCCCTCTTAACTATTGCTCTAATAACTGCATTTAATCCAGGACAATCTCCACCCCCTGTAACAACCATTAATCTTTTCATCTTTTTTCCTTTTTATTCTTCTTTGAAATAAGGGATTAAACTCTCTATCTCATTAAGTATTTCTTCTTTGCCTATTTTCTTAACCGATGAAGAAAGAAAATACTTTGGTAACTCTACCCAATCCTTTTGTAAGGCTTTTGTAAACTCCTCTACATTTTTATTTGTTGCATTAACTCCTTGCTTATCTGTTTTAGTAAAGATAATTGAAAAAGGGATTTCTTCTTTACCCAGATAGTTAATAAACTCCAAATCTATCTTTTGAGGAGAAAGCCTTGAATCTATTAAAACAAATAATGAAATTAAGTTCTTGCGCTTAGTAATGTAGTTTGAAATCATCTTTCCCCAAGAAGCCCTATTAGATTTTGAAGTAACTGCATAACCATAACCAGGGAGGTCAACTAAATACCATTCCTGATTTATCTCAAAATGATTAATTAATTGTGTTTTGCCGGGTTTTGAAGAAGTTTTTGCAAGGTCTTTTTTGCCGACAAGCATATTAATAAGCGAACTCTTCCCCACATTACTTCTGCCAATAAAAGCAATCTCTGCTTTGTTAGGCTCTGGCGTTTTTCTATAATCAGAATTACTTATTACAAACTCTGCACTCTTAATTAGCATATAAAGCTTTGCACTCTCTGGATTAAAAATTCATATATCTTTTTTGCTTTTCAGGATAAATATCGGCAATAGTAACCAATATACCTGTTTCTTCAACATTACTAAAATGCTTATTAACCGAAGTTCCAAAAGAACGCATAGTTGAAGAAAGATTCATATAGGCATTAAAAAGAGGAGGTATATGCTCGCCTAAGTCTTTGACTGCCTTTGATAAGATTTGGTAATCTTCCTTATAGCTTAATCCATTGAAAAGCCTTACAAGTTCATTGTAATCAGTTTGAATTTGAACCGGCTCAATAGGATAAACCATACCTTCATTATCGGGAAAATGTTTCTTGAAAAAATATAAAATATAATCTCTTGCCTTGGTGTTCATAGAAGGATACATAGTTACCTTTCCAAAGAAATATTTAAATTCTGGGTGGGTTTTTGCCAAAGCACCTAATCCATCCCAAAGGTTATCCAGAGAAAACATACCCCTTCTTAAATTTTGTGAAGGTTGATACTCTGGTGAAACAAAAGAACGACCAAGCTCAAGAGTATGGTCTAAATAATTTTCTCTAAAATAATCAGTAAAAACAAAAAGACCTGCCGTAGCACTGAGTAATTCTTTATTATCTTGAACCAAAATATCTTTTCCTAAAATATATCTATAACCTCCTATGATTTCTTCATCCACAGGGTCCCAAACAAATAATTGCCTATAACAATGTGGAAATGGAGCGATGTCAAACTCATCAATATCACAATCTTTACCACTACCACCACCTTCTGCACCAAAACTAAGTTCCCTTAATCGTCCAATCTCTCTCATAATATTAGGCGACTGATGAGCCGTAGTAATATAAATCTCTCTTGAACCGTTATTTGTCTTTCTGAAAAAGATGTCCTTAGTGAGTTCTTGCTTAATCAAACTCCTTTCAATAGCAGGTATAACATAAGATGTATCCATTTTCATATAGTATTAAATAACATTAAACTTACACCTCAAACTCTTTGTTTGGGTTTTCTTTCAAACAATAGACATGCTCTCTTAATCTATCTGCCCAACCCTGAGCATTAAATCTATTGTCAAACACTTCATTCTTAATAGGCTTACCAAAAGTAATACTTATTGACTCACCCTCTTTTTTAAACATTTCAGATGGCAAAAGTATCATTTCCAAATCAAAACTCATTCCAAAAAAACGTCTAACGGCACTAAGGCGATAAAACCTTTTGGAATTAATTCCATCAACGTAAACAGGAATAATATCCCTACCAAATTCTTGAGCCTTACGCATAAAACTCTTCTTCCATCTAAAATCCTGAATTTTACCTTTTATTTTCTTACTTTCTGTTCCAGCAGGAAAGAACATCATACAAGAGTCAGAAGCAAAAGCCTCATTCAAAACATTATGATTGGAGGAATTGCGACCATACTTATTAATAGGAATAAAAACATTCTTCAAGCCTGGCAACTGACACAATATATCATTAACAGGAAAGAGAATATCTTTTCTGTACTTCCCAACCTCTGAAATCAAAGCCATGCCGTCAATACCACCAAGAGGATGATTGCTAACAATTAAATGCCGTCCTTGCTTAGGTATATACTCAGGATTTATAACCTTAATGTCAATTTTCAATTCCCTTAGAACACTATTTGCAAAATCAACTCCCTTATCCTCGCGATACTTATAAATTATCTCATTAACCCTATCAAGACAAAGCAATTTCTTAAACCATCTTAAAAGAGGTTTAGGGATAACTTTTAGTAAATACTTATTCTTGCTAACCAATATCTTTTCCAAAGAGATAAACCTTTGCGTTATTTCTCCCGCGGAGTTGGTATTAGAAGTTAAGGTGTCGTTATTCATTAAAATTCAATCAAACATTATAATTGGCAAAAATACAAAATAAAACTAAGAAATAATTAAAAAAATTCATTTTTAGAAGTTTTAAAGACTTAAAAGATATAAAAGACTCTAAAAGCTCTTAAAATTCATTGAAGTCATATTATTTGGGAAATTGCACAGAAAATCTATTAGAACATGTAGGTTCAATTAGTAAATGCAACTTTTGTTCAGAGTTTAATATATTAACGAACAAAGGAAGAGGTAAAACTTCCTCCATTTCTATAATATGTATTTAGATATTTTTAACATCATCACATTATGTCAAAAGTGTTACGGCGTAACGGTAGGAGCGTTACGACGTATTACTACCAGCGTTACGGCGTAACACTACCCCCTATTACGCCGTAACACTCCAAGCGTTACGCCGTAACGCTGGTAGTGATACGCCCTAATACAAAAGCTCAATTTTGTTTTAGCCTTAAAGTGCTTTGCTTTAATCTATTAACTCTTCGTATTGATAAATCCTTATATAAATAAATTTAAACGCTGAGTTTTTTTCGTTTATATAAGGACTTTTACAAAAGATGAAGCCTTGCCAATTTAATACTTCCAAAGCAAGAAGCCTTGTCTTACATTAAAAATATTCTAATAACGAAATAATAAATTGAGGATAATGCCAAATTTTCTTTGCATTTTAAGATAAAAAACACTTACTTTGCAACTTGATTTACATAAAAAGTGAAATAGTATGAAAAAGATAATTTTATTTATTGTTTTAAGCTTAGGTATTGGGGTTGGCGTGAAAGCACAAGAATTTAAGGCAGGAATTACAGCAGGATTAATAGCCTCACAAGTTGATGGAGATAGAATGGGCGGGTATTATAAAGCAGGTTTTGTTGGAGGGCTTTATGTGTATAGGGATTTTGGAGCTGCATCAAGGCTTCAAGCAGAGATATTATATGCTATGAAAGGCAGTAGATGCTCTCCTAAGAATACTAATCCCGATTTACTTCAAGTCTCAACAATAAATATAGATATTAGTGTATCTTATATTTACAAAGTATTAGATTGGCTTAATTTCCGTATAGGTCTTACACCAAGTGTTTTATTGACCTCATCGGAAATAACTCCAACGGGCTTAATTATAGAACCTCGTGAAGCTCCTGCATTTAGAACATTTGGTGTTTTGGGTCTTGCGGGTGTTACTTATCATTTATCCCAACACCTAACTCTTACTTGGACTTATAACTATTCTTTATACAGCATAAGGAGTGGAGAGTCAGAAATATATAGTTTGAGTTATAAAGAAAAGAACGCTCAACATCACAACTATATGGCATTTTCCTTGGGCTATACGTTTTAAGTCATTTAGTTGATAAAAGGATTATTCTCTTTCTCGTAGCCAATTGTGGTTGAAGGTCCGTGTCCACAAATACATATTGTGTTTTCTGGAAGAGGAAAGAGATTATTTTTGATACTTGATATAAGCGTTTCAAAGTCTCCTGTTGGAAGATCTGTTCTTCCAATAGAGTCTCTAAAAAGCACATCACCTGTGATAACAAATCCTTCTTTTTGATTGCAGTAACAAACACTTCCAGCACAATGTCCTGGGGTTTCAAAAACAATTAGCTCACTATCTCCGTACTCTATTTTGTCCTCTTTGGAAATATATTTTGTTGTAATATTCTCTATTCCTTCAACATCAAATCCCATCATATCAGCTTGTGCATTGGCTATTCTAAGAAACCTTTCTCCGTCTTTATGTAGCTGCAAAGGAAGATTAAATGTTTGACTTGCCCAATAAGCTCCGCAGATATGGTCAATATGTGCGTGAGTTATTAATAGATGCTTTACTATTAGATTGTTTTCTTTTATGAAATTGGCAAGCTGTTGTTTCTCATCCTCTGTTTGACAACACACATCAACCAATACACATTCTTTTGTATTATCATATATCACACTACAATTCACTTCATAGTGATTAAATGCAAAAACTTTTATCATAATTCTTTCTTTTTAGCTTCATTCCAAATTACATCCATTTCTTCAAGAGTCATATCTTTTAGGCTTTTACCCTCTTCATTAACCCTTTGTTCAATGAATTGGAATCTATTAATAAATTTTTTATTTGTTCTTTCTAATGCTGTTTCAGGATTAACATCAATAAAACGAGAGTAGTTGATAAGTGCAAATAATGTATCACCAAACTCCTGTTCTATCTTGTCTTTATTTCCTTGTTTAAGCTCGGTTTTTAGTTCCATTATCTCCTCTTCCACTTTGTCCCAGACTTGCTGAGCGTTGTCCCAATCAAAACCAACTCCTCTTGCCTTATCTTGTATTCGGTATGCCTTTACAAGTGCTGGAAGAGTTTTTGGAACACCTGAAAGAGTTGATTTACGCCCTTCTTTTAACTTTATTTGCTCCCAATTCTCTTTCACTTGTTCGGAGTTTTCAACCTTAGTATCGGAGTAAATATGAGGATGACGCCTAATTAACTTTTCATTCAAAGAGTCAATAACATCTTTAATATCAAATTTCCCTATCTCAGAACCTATCTTTGCATAAAACACAATATGTAAGAGAATGTCTCCAACCTCTTTCTTTATTTCATCAGTATTATTTTCTATTATCGCATCTGCAAGCTCGTAAGTCTCTTCAATGGTCAGATGTCTAAGAGTTTCAAAAGTTTGTTTTTGGTCCCAAGGACATTTCTCTCTTAACTCATCCATTATGGTTAGTAGCTTTTCAAAACTTTCTAAGGTTTTAGTATGTTTTGTGTTTTCCATTAAATAGCTTTCTTTTTAGTATTCATCTATCTTTAATTTCCTTCCATGAATTAGCAATATCAACTATTTTGTCAATATCAATTTCTTTCATACACTTAAAATGTTTCTTTGGGCACTGCTTATATCCCAATTTAGTGCAAGGACGACATTTTAAGCCCTTTGTTTCAAACTTATAGACTTCTGCCTGAGACTCTTTTGGCATATAAGGATACATTCCAAAAGTTGGAATGGTATTTCCCCAAACACTAATTATGTTTTTATTAAAGGCTGCTGCTATATGCATAAGACCTGTATCAGGAGTGATAACTCCGATAGAGTTTTTAATTAACCCTGCACTCTGATTAAGATTGTATGCTCCACAAGCATTAAACACTCTTGCTCCAACTTCGTTTTCAATCTTTATAGCTTTCTTTCTATCGTTCTTATCTCCAAGAAGAATTATGGGTTTGTTAATAGCCTGACACAACTCAATTAGTTTCTCAACAGGCATTTGCTTTGTATTATGTTTGCTCCCAACAACAATAGCAACATATCCCTCTTGAAAACTTAGAGGCAAAGCATCTGGCGAAATATAATCTTGTTCATCTAAGAAATAATCCAATCCCTGTCCGTCATTCTCTATTTTATATCCCATAGCTTTTGCTGGCTCAAAATACCTATCAACAATATGCTTATTGGGTAAGTAATTTAATCTCAATTTTACAAAAAGCCATTTGCGTATTTTAAGAGAATTGAAAGTTTTTGAAGGTCGTAATAGTCTTAGCTTAATTATAAATGAGCGTAACTGTTTATGAAGGTCAATTATATAAGTGTAGTTCTCTTTTCTTAATTGCTTTATGGTTTGTGATAATGAATTAGAGTAAGTGTGAATCTTATCAATATAAGGGTTATTATTAAGAATGATTGCGTTGTTTGACTTAGTTAAATAGTGTATTTGAACATTAGGTATTTGTTTTTTTAAACAACGAATAATGGGTGTTGTTAAAACAATATCACCAATTGAGCTAAGACGGATTATTAATATTTTCGGGTGAGAGTCCATTGCTTATCCTACGCTTCCTTCCAAACTAATGCTTAATAGCTTCTGTGCTTCAACGGCAAATTCCATAGGCAATTTATTCAACACTTCTTTTGCATAGCCATTAACAATAAGCCCAATTGCACCCTCTTGTGAAATCCCTCTTTGACGACAATAAAACAATTGGTCTTCGGAAATCTTTGAAGTGGTTGCCTCATGTTCTACAATAGAGCTATGATTATCAGTTTTTATATAAGGAAAAGTGTGAGCTCCACACTTGTTTCCTAAAAGCAAAGAGTCGCATTGAGAAAAGTTTCTTGAATTTATTGCTCCCTTAGTAATTTTAACCAATCCACGATAGGAGTTTTGACTTTCGCCTGCTGAAATTCCCTTTGAAACAATTGTACTTTTGGTGTTTTGTCCTATATGAATCATCTTCGTTCCTGTATCTGCCTGCTGACGATTGTTGGTTACAGCAACAGAATAAAACTCTCCAATAGAGTTATCTCCTTTTAATATACAACTTGGATACTTCCAGGTTATAGCAGAGCCTGTTTCTACTTGCGTCCAAGAGAGTTTTGAGTTATTACCCTTGCATATTCCCCTTTTGGTAACAAAATTATATATTCCACCTTTCCCGTCCCTATCGCCTGGATACCAATTCTGAACTGTTGAATACTTGACTTCGGCATCCTTCATTACCACAATTTCTACAATTGCAGCGTGTAATTGGTTCTCGTCTCTTTTTGGAGCTGTGCAGCCTTCCATATACGAAACATAAGCTCCTTCATCGGCAACAATCAAAGTTCTTTCAAACTGACCAGTATTTGCTGCATTTATTCTAAAATAAGTAGAAAGCTCAATAGGACATTTTACTCCTTTGGGGATATAACAAAATGAACCATCGCTAAATACTGCTGAATTAAGTGCTGCAAAATAGTTATCAGTGTATGGTACAACCGATGCTAAGTATTGTTTGACTAAGTCAGGGTGATTTTGTACTGCTTCGCTAAATGAACAGAAAATAATTCCTTCTTTTGAAAGAGTTTCTGAGAAAGTTGTCTTAACCGAAACGCTATCCATAACAGCATCCACTGCAACATTACCTAAGTTTCCGGAATCATCTAATGAAATCCCCAATCTATTAAATGTATCAATTAATTCCTCATGCACTTGTTCACTATCCGAAGATGAGTTGGTTTTTGGAGCAGCATAATAAATTATATCTTGATAATTTATCTCTGGAACTTCTAAATGAGCCCATGTAGGCATTTTCATAGTTAGCCAATGCTGATAAGCATTTAAGCGAAACTCCAAAAGCCATTGCGGTTCGTTTTTAAGCTTTGATATACGTCTAATAACGTTTTCATTAAGTCCTTTTTCAATTACATCAGTGTCAATATCTGTAACAAAACCATACTTATATTCGCCACTTGTAATTTCTTCTATTATATCGTTATCTTTTATCTTTTCGTTTTCTTTTTCCATAAAATTCTAAATTTCATAAGATGCAAAAATACAATATAATTAAACTAAGAAGAAATTTTTAATATAAATTTTCTTCTCCAATAAAGAAATCATAAGCTCAATTTGGCATTTGGATATTCTTTAATATGGGGTTATTGTTACTTATATGAAAGATTCCTTATTTTAGATATAAATTAGATAAAGCTTAAATTAGACAAAACTAAAACTAAGAGATATTTTTTTAGAATCAAAAGATAAAAAACTCAAATCAAGAGATAAATTCTTAGAATCAAAAGACAAAAAAACAACATAAAAACCCAAGTTTTCCTCTCATTAAAGAGACAATTATTATTCACTAATAGTAAATTTTTAGCTATATATATGTGAATTTATCTTATATTCGGGCAAATAATTATTAATATAAATTCATTGTAAATTAAAGTCTTACACAAAATAACCATTAAAAAAATCAATTAATTCATTACTATATTAAATATTTTCTTTATTTTTGCACAAGTTAATAAATGGAGAAACTCGAAAATCCAAAACAGAGTAGAGAAAAGACAAAAATAATTTATACTATGAAAAAAGTTTTATTTGTATTAGTTGGTGTTGCAGCTATGTCAATAGTTGCATGCAATCCAAAAAATGATTGCGCTTGTGATATTCTTGACGCTGAAACTAACGAAGTATTATTAGCAAATGCAACTGCTCAACCAGCAGGTTCTTTGGATATGTTAGAATATGACGGAGAATGCGCTGATATTACTTGGAATGAATACACTGGAATCTGGAAAACTATGCAAGCTGCTAACACAAAGATTAAATGTGTAGAAAAGAAATAATTTTTTTCTAATCCAAGAAAAAGGGATACTGCAATATTGTGGTATTCCTTTTTTTATTTCTAAGCAATAGAAGATTATAAATATAATTAAATATAAGGTTATTATGGATAAAAGTAAGGCAATAATAGGAACCATTGGAAGGATAATAATAGGTCTTGTATTTATTTTATCTGCTGTTCTAAAATACTTGACCATTGAATCTTTTGACTTATTCTTTTTTAGTCATAAGATATTTCCTTGGGAAGTTACACTCTTTGCAACCAGGTTATTAATCTCTTTGGAGGCAACCATTGGACTTATGCTTGTTATTGGGATATATCCAAAGCTATCTCGTTTTCTTACTTTTACTATGCTAATAGGTTTCACTATCTATTTACTTATAAAACCTCTTCTTTTTGATGTCTCAACTGAGAACTGCTTCTGCTTTGGCGAACTTGTTCCATTAACAGATACACAAACAATAATTAAGAACGTTATACTGATTCTATTATCAATAACATTATTTTGGTCAAAATGGTGGAAGCCTAAATACGCTAAATATATATTTATAGGAATTATTATTGGAATTGTTGCAACAGCATTTATTGTAAAGCCACCTGATTTTATTCAAGCAAAGGTTCATAATCATAGTGTAAGTATTCGCTCAGAAGTTTTTGAAAGTGTGAAAGAATTAGATAATGTTAAGGCTCTAAACATAAATAAGGGGAAGAAAATTGTTTGTTGGTACAGCACAAGTTGTAAGTATTGCAAGAGAACAGCAAAGAAATTAGATATTATAATAGAACGACATAATTTAGATAGAAATAGTTTTATTCAAATATTTGGAGGCAAAGAAAAACCCTTAACTGAGTTTTACAAGCAAACAGACTCAAAGCCTTTGCAACATACTTTTATACACGTTATTCCGTTTCTAAATACTACGCATGGAAATATGCCCGTTATATTTTTATTAGATAACGGTAAAATTGTAAAACTATATAAGATGACAACAATTGATGAGGGCTTTATAGTTTCATTTTTAAATCAATAAAAACAAATATTAATATGAAGAAGATTTTATTATCATTAGGCTTTATAGTGGCATGTGCTGCTTTAACATCTTGCACTGAAACATCTGACTGTTCTTGTTCTGCTGTTGCTCAAAAGGCATCACCAGGTACAGCTGCTGTTTATCCTGTTTACGATTGGGGAGGAAGTTGTAGTAATATTACTGCAAATGATATTCCAGAACTCAGTGGAGGAAGCTATTCTGTAAATTGTGCAGAAATTTAACTTCTATTTGGCAAATTTTCTTTTGCCTAATTTTTGAGTATAGAAAAAACCTTTAAAACTATCTCCAAAAGTGTTACGGCGTATCACTATAAGCGTTACAGCCTAACGCATGCAGTGTTACGGCCTAATACTATAGAGTAATAAGGCGTAACGCTTATAGTGATACGCCGTAACGCTTCATACGTTAGGCCGTAACACTTTTCACTCTTTATTATTCCGTTATTTTAAGGAGGTTTTTTCTTTCTAACAAACCTTAGCTTCTTCCCCCAACGGCATCATTTTTCCGTACTAAGCAAAACAAAATAATACTCTTTTGAAAATCTTGAAATCATTTTTACTTCTTTCAACAACAATTCAACCCTTTTGGCGTTATAGAATAACCTTCATTTAAAATAAATTCTAAAACTATGACAAATATTCTTTGGGTTGATGATGAAATTGATTTACTAAAACCTCATATTCTCTTTTTAGCAACAAAGGGTTATGATGTTATTCCAGCAACCGATGGGCAGGAAGCATTGGATATTCTTGATGAAAAAATAATAGATATTGTTTTCTTAGATGAAAATATGCCAGGACTTTCAGGTTTAGATACCCTAACGCTTATTAAAGATAAGCTACCTAATCTCCCTATCATTATGATTACCAAAAGTGAGGAAGAACACATAATGGAGCAAGCAATAGGTTCTCGTATTTCGGATTATCTTATCAAGCCTGTTAATCCTAATCAAATACTTTTAGCCCTTAAAAAACATCTTCAAGCAAAACGCTTAGTTAGTGAGACCTCAACACAAAACTATCAGCAACAATTTAGAGAGATATCCATGCGATTAATGAACGGAATGGATACTAAGCAATGGATAGAGATATATAAGAAATTAGTGTTTTGGGAATTGGAACTTGCATCCTCACAAGATGAAAGTATATTTGAAATACTTCGTCAGCAAAAAGATGAGGCTAATACATTGTTCTGTAAATACTATGAAAGAAATTATGAAGATTGGTTGAAGGGCAAAGAAGATAAACCAATTTTCTCTCATACTGTTTTAAAAGAAAAGCTATTCCCTATACTCAAAGCAGAGAAAGTTCCTACCTTTCTTATAGTTATTGATAATTTCCGTTTTGACCAATGGAAAGCAATTCAACCAATGGTAGAAGAGATTTATAGGACAGATAAGGAAGATATTTATTTTAGTATTATCCCAACCACAACTCAATATGCAAGGAACTCAATGTTTGCAGGATTAATGCCAGCGGAGATTGAAAAGAAATATCCTTCGCTTTGGGTAAATGAAGATAAGGAAGGAAATAAAAATCAGAATGAACATGAATTATTGCAAGAAAATCTCAAACGTTATGGTTTCAATCTCAAAACAACCTATCATAAAGTATTGAATGCACAATACGGACGCAAGATGATAGATATTCTTCCAAATATGTTAAACAATGACTTAAACGTTATAGTGTATAACTTTATAGATATGCTATCTCATGCTCGCACAGAAAATGATTTGGTTAGAGAATTGGCAGAAGATGAAAAGGCGTACCGCTCTGTAACTCAAACATGGTTTGAACATTCTGCTTTTATGGATGTATTAAAATTTCTAAGTAATAAGAAAGTAAACATAATTATTACAACTGACCATGGTTCTGTTAAGGTGGATAGACCAATTAAAGTTAAGGGCGACAAAGCTCTCTCAACCAATTTACGTTATAAGGTTGGAAGACTTTTAGATTATAATCCAAAAGAAGTATTTGAGGTAAAAGAATGCAGTAATATATTCCTGCCAAAACTCTCTATAACTTCACCATACATCTTTGCTCGTTCCAATGATTTCTTCGCATATCCAAACAACTATAATCAATATGTACAATATTATATGAATACTTTCCAACACGGAGGAATTTCAATGGAAGAGATAATGGTTCCTTTTATAAGCATAAAACCAAAATAAAACCAATATTACTCTCAAATAATGCTTCAAAAATATATTGCCAATACCTTAGAAGAGCTTCCTGTTATTGCCAAAGACATACTTTCTATGCACAATAAAGAAAGGATTTTTATATTAGAAGGAGACATGGGAGCAGGTAAAACAACTATTACCAAGGCTCTTTGTTGGCAATTAGGAACGACAGATAATGTTTGTTCACCAACCTTTTCCATAGTCAATCATTATCTATCCAAAGAAATGGGAGACATATATCATTTTGATTTTTACAGAATAAATAACGAACAAGAAGCTTTTGATATAGGTTTTGAAGAATATATTTATAGTGGAAGCTATTGTTTTATTGAGTGGGCTGAAAGAGTAATTAATCTCCTTCCATCTCATTACACAATAATTTCAATAAAAGAAATAGAAAAAGATAAAAGAGAGATAACTATAAAAATTAATAATTCCTTTTAATCCTCTTCTTCTTCTATGGTAGTGCTGGAAAACCCTCTTATTAAGCCTCTTTCGGAGTTTTCTATAAAATCTATTATCTCTTTAAGGATTGTATCTTGTGGGAGAGTTTTCAGGGTTTCTAATGCTTTGGAATAGGTTAAGCCCGATTGGAAAACAATCTTATAGTATTCCTTTATCTGATTTATTGTTTCTTGAGAAAAACCTCTTCTACTCAAACCCACAGAATTTATTCCTGAATAGGTCAAAGGGAACTTTCCTCCTTTAATAAATGGGGGGACATCTTTCCCTACGAGCGAACCTCCCATCAATATAATATGTGAGCCTAATTTAGTGAATTGATGTATGGCAGAAAGCCCTCCTATTATGGCAAAATCACCTATTTCTATGTGTCCTGCAAGGGTTACTCCATTAGCTAAAACACAATTATCACCTATAATGCAATCATGTGCTATATGTGCATAAGCCATTATGAGATTATTGTTCCCTATTTTTGTTTTTCCAGACGCTTTTGTTCCTCTGTTTATTGTTACGCTTTCACGTATTGTATTGTTATCTCCTATCTCAACAATTGTCTTTTCACCTGAAAACTTTAAGTCTTGTGGCACTGCACTGATGGAAGCATTAGGAAATATCTTATTATTATTCCCTATTCTTGCTCCTGAAAAGATTGTTACATTAGGTCCTATCCAGCAGTTATCACCTATTTCTACGTCATCATATATAACTGAAAAGGGTTCTATTGTTACATTCTTTCCTATCTTTGCGTTAGGGTGAATATAGGCTAAGGTGTTATCCATAGTTTGTTTTTGTTTGTTCTTTATTTTGTTTTTGCCACTTGTGCCATTAGTTCTGCTTCCATAACTAATTTATTCCCTACGTACGCCTCACCTTTCATTTTTACTATTCCTCTTCTTACTGGTTCTGTAAGAAATAGTCTGAATATTAAAGTGTCGCCTGGAACCACCTTATCGCGAAATCTTACTCCATCTATTCTAAGGAAATAAGTTGTGTAATTTTCTGGGTCAGGATAGTCTTTAAGCACTAAGATTCCTCCTGTTTGTCCCATTGCTTCAACAATTAATACCCCTGGCATAACGGGTTCTTGCGGGAAATGTCCATTGAAGAAGTCTTCGTTGCCCGTAACGTTCTTTACCCCTATAACATAGTCGTCTCCAACTTCAACAATCTTATCTACCAGAAGCATAGGGAAACGATGTGGTAGGAAGGTCTTAATATCGTTTATTGTAAAAACTGGTTCTTTATTTGGGTCATAATGAGGTGCCCCAGTCATTTTCTCCATAATTACTTTTTTTATTTGTTTTGCAAATTCTGTGTTGGCATAATGTCCTGGACGTTTGAGTATAAAATGCCCTTTTAAATTAATTCCTAAGAGCTTTATATCTCCTATAAAGTCTAAGAGTTTATGCCTTGCAGGTTCATTATCAAAATTCTTTTTAATATTATTAAGTACGCCTTTTTCTACTTTGATTTTATTCGGATCTTTATTAAAGAGTTTGGCTAAATGCTCTATTTGCTCTTGTTGCAGTTCGTGTTCCACAAATATCAGAGCATTGTCTAAATCACCACCTTTAATAAGATTTAATTTTAATAGTTGTTCTATTTCGTGAAGAAAAACAAATGTTCTGCAAGGAGCAATCTCTGTATCAAAATTATCCAATGAATCAATACTCATTGTTTGAACTCCCAGAACAGAAGAATTATAATCAATTGTAATATCTACTTTAAATCCATCGTAAGGTAAAGCTTGTATTTCAATTTGTTTTTCGTCATCTTTATATGTTATAGGATTTTTTATTGAGTAATAATATCTTTTGGCAAGCTGTTGTTGTATTCCCACCTTTTTAATTTCCTCTACCCATATCTTGGCACTACCATCAAGTATTGGAACTTCGTTTGAGTCCAATTCAATAATAGTATTATCAACACCGAAATAATGTAGTGCCGCCATTAAATGCTCAACCGTACTGACCTTTACTCCATTTTTTTCAAGGGTTGTTCCTCTTGAAGTATCGGTTACGTGGTCAATTTGAGCAGAAATAGTGGGCTTTGTATCAATATCAACTCTTCTAAATACTATTCCAGTATTAGGTTCAGCAGGAAATAGAGTTACATTGATATTATTACCATAATGCAACCCTTTACCATTTATTTTTATTATAGATTTTATTGTGTTTTGATATTCCATAGTTATTCAAGGTGCAAAGTTAAAAAAATTATTGAACGTTGATACATAAATCTGCAAAAAGGTTATTTTTTAATTGCTAATTTAATTTCAAAAGTCAATATTTTAATATCAAAAGATAAAAAATTAGAATCAAATAAGAAAATAATAGAATCAAATAAGAAAAAATTAGAATCAAATAAGAAAAGGTTAGAACAAAGATTGAGTATGAGTAAATGAAACTCATATTAATTTAAATAGGACTTCAAGAAAAATAAACGGGGCTTATGCCAAGACAAACAAGACTTATCTCTAAATATATACCGACTTTTAAAAGTAAGTAGGGTGTTAATTTTAATAGGAGAGAATTATCCCATTATCCTTGCTTTAATGTGTGAGAATGAAGTTTTTTATACTTAAACTTTGACTTATAAAGAAACTTTATTATTTTTGCAGCTTAAAATAATTTATTCTTATGAAGAAATCAATTTTATTATTAGGCTGTTTATTTTTATCAATAATTACTTTTTCACAAGTTGAAAAGGTTAAAGACTCCCCTATTTATGTTGATAAAGATTTGGTTGTAGTTGGCATCAATGCAAAAACTACTGATAAAGAATTATTAGATATTAGGAAAAAAATATTGAGATATACCTCTATTCGTTTTACAGAATTTGACGTAATTAGAACAAAGCCTAAACGCAAAAAAGAAGAGGGGGATATTCGTTTTATTTCTATGGAGGTTGATTGTAGAGATGGTTTTAATGGTAAAATATCTCATAGTTTTGAAGAAGGAGATACAGATATTTATGGTTTTTATAGAGATTACTCAAGCACCCATAGAGTAGCTTTCTTTATTGGCAATTTAACTCAGGAAAAACATAGTTTTTGTAAAGAAGAAGTCCCAGTTGAAGAAATTAAAATACCTGCAACAGATATAGAAGAACAAACAAAAGAGGAGTAGAATTAAATATTTTTTTCATATAAAATTAGGTTGGTAAGAAAATAGTTTATATTTTTGCACTCCCAAAATCAAAAGAGAAATGGCAAAGAAAACAAAAGACGCAAGAATACAAGTTATAATGGAGTGCACAGAGCACAAAGCATCAGGAATGCCTGGCACATCTCGATATATAACAACAAAATCAAAAAAGAATACGCCAGAAAGATTAGAATTGAAGAAGTATAATCCTATTTTAAAGCGTGTAACAGTTCATAAAGAAATTAAATAAAAGGATATTAAAATATGGCAAAGAAAGTTGTTGCAACATTAAAAACATCTTCGGGAAAAAGTTTCGCAAAGGTGATAAGTATGAAGCGTTCTCCAAAGACAGGAGCTTATATATTTAATGAAGAAATCGTTACTTCTGATAAAGTAAAAGAGTCCTTAGCAAAAAAATAATACATAAAGAATTTATGTAGGTTAAAAGTTGTCTTTCGTAACAAGAGGGACAACTTTTTTATTTTAAAAACTAATTAGTATAGATTTTTTTACTATTTTAGCCGATTAATATTAAAAAGAAGGAATTATGGCTTTTTTTTCATTCTTCACCAAAGAGAACAAACAAACATTAGACAAGGGTTTAGAGAAAACAAAAGAGAGTGTGTTTTCTAAGTTGTCAAAAGCAATTATAGGTAAATCAAAAGTTGATGAAGAGGTTTTAGATAAACTTGAACAGATACTTGTAGAGTCTGATGTTGGAGTTGAAACAACATTAAAGATTATTGATAGAATAGAGCAAAGAGTTGCTAAGGATAAATATTTAGGAACTTCTGAGTTAAACAAAATATTAAAGCAAGAAATAGTAGAGCTTTTGCAAGAAAACCAACAAGAAGAGAGAGAGAGTTTTGCTTTTCCTAAATCGGATATTCCTTATGTTATTATGGTTGTCGGAGTAAATGGGGTTGGGAAAACAACTACAATAGGTAAGTTAGCTTATCAATTTAAACAATCAGGGAAGAAAGTTGTGTTGGGAGCAGCTGACACTTTTCGTGCTGCGGCTGTTGATCAATTAACAATATGGTCGGAAAGGGTTGGTGTGGATATTGTTTCCCAGGGAATGAATGCCGACCCAGCTTCTGTTGCTTTTGATACATTAAAATCGGCTATTGCCAAAGGGGCTGATGTAGTTATTATTGATACAGCAGGAAGATTACATAATAAGATTGGACTAATGAATGAATTGTCTAAAATTCATAATGTAATGCAAAAGCTTATACCTAATGCTCCTAATGAGGTATTATTAGTTCTTGATGCTTCAACAGGACAAAATGCAATTGAACAAGCCAAACAATTTACATCAGCAACACAAGTAAACGCATTAGCCCTAACAAAACTTGACGGAACAGCAAAGGGAGGAGTTGTGATTGGAATATCTGATCAATTTAAAATACCAGTAAGATATATAGGTTTAGGAGAAAAGATGGAAGACTTACAACTTTTCAATCGCCAAGCCTTTGTGGATAGTTTATTTGAAGAAATAAAATAACTAAGAATAAGTATAAAACATTAAAAAATGAGTACATCTAAAATTACATTTAAAATAATAATAGTATTGTCAATACTATTTTGTTCAGTAACTCTAACTGCACAAGAAAAAAACTCAAATCAATTAAAAAACTATCACAACTTTGCATTAGACTTAGGCTATGCATATAGACTTTCCTCAGAACCAAATGAGATGTTTGTAAATCAAACATCCAATTCCGACCATTATAAATCATTGAGACATGGAATACAAATCGGATTTTCCTATGACTATTTAATTAAACCTTTCTTAGGCTTAGGGTTTAAAACATCTGCCTTTAATTCATCACATAGTTTTACTTATACTCCTAATATTGTTCCAAAGCAAGACTTTGAACTAAAAGATGATGAATATATTTTCTATTTTGGACCTTCAATTAAGTATATATTCCCAACTTTCTTAGATAAATATAATCTTTATGCAAGAGGAACATTTGGATATTTATCATTTAGAAACTCCGAGCAGGCATATGGATTAAATCAAGCAAGCCAACCTTCAACAATATCAAGTGTATATAAAGGTAAAAATATTGGCTGGGGATTAGATTTAGGATTGGATTACTCTATTAATGATTTCCTTTCTATTGGTTGTAATGCTGGGTTCTTTGGAGCAAGTATAAAGAAACTAAAAGCAGGAGAAGAAACTCACTCGTTAAATAACAAAGAAAACCTATATCGCTTAGACTTCACAATTGGTGTAAGAATAAGACTATAACTAATACATATTAACATAGTATGAGTTTAAAGATAAATATAATATCCCTTGGTTGCTCAAAAAACACAGTAGATTCGGAGTTTTTAGCAGGACATTTAACAAAAAGAGGACATATTATCAGTTATGATAATTCAAGACAAAACTTTGATGTAGCAATAATAAACACTTGTGGTTTTATTGGTGATGCAAAAGAAGAATCTATCAACACAATTCTTATGCAATGTGCCTTAAAGCAAAGTCAAAAGGTAGATAAGATAATAGTTTGTGGATGTTTGTCGCAAAGATACAGCAAGGAACTTCAAGAAGAAATACCATTAGTTGATAAATTCTTTGGAGTTTTTCAATGGGAAGAAATATTAGAATATTTAGATACAGAAGTTGAAGGCTCTTATTATAAATCTCGTTTGCTTAGCACTCCAAAACATTATGCTTATCTAAAAATTGCAGAAGGTTGCGATAGAGCTTGCTCCTATTGTGCCATCCCATTAATAAGAGGGAGGAATATTTCTCGCAAATTAGAAGACTTAGTTAATGAAGCCAAGGAATTGGCTATTTCGGGAGTGAAAGAGATAATTCTTATTGCACAAGACACAACTTATTATGGAATTGACTTATATGGGGAAAGAAAATTAGCTGACTTATTAAAAGAATTAGTTAAGATAGAAGACTTAAAATGGATAAGAATTCAATACACCTACCCTTCTCAATTCCCTATTGAAGTTATTGAGTTAATGCAAAAGGAAGAAAAGATATGTAAGTATATAGATATTCCTTTACAGCACATAAACAATAGCATACTTTCTTCTATGAAAAGGAATATTAACGCTCAACAAACACGAGATTTAATAGCTCAAATCCGTAGCCTTGTTCCAGAGATTTCTTTTAGAACAACTTTTATAGTTGGTTACCCTAATGAGACAGAAGAAGCCTTTGAAGAGCTTAAAGCTTTTGTTAAAGAGATGCGTTTTGAAAGAATGGGTTGCTTTATTTATTCGCCAGAAGAAGGAACATCTGCTTTTGAATTAGAAGATAATATATCAGACGAAATTAAGCAAGACCGATTAGAAGAATTATTACTTATTCAACAAGAGATATCCTCAGAAATAAACCAATCAAGGATAGGAAGAGAATTTGAAGTAATTATTGACAGAAGAGAGCAGGATTTTTGGATTGCAAGAACTCAATATGACTCACCGGAGGTAGATAACGAAGTGCTTATATCAGATAAATACAAACTTGAAATTGGTCAATTCTATAAGGTAAAGATAGTTGATGCAGTGGAGTTTGATTTAATTGGAGAAGTAATTGAATAAACAAAAAAACAACAGAATAATGGAATTAGAAATAAAATACGAAAGAATAAGAGCATTGATAAATGAAGAGAAATTAGATGAAGCAATGCAAGGAATAGATGAAATAATAGCCAAAAATACTAATCAAGAAATGGCATATTATTTAAAAGGGAATATTTATCGTAAGAAACAAGATTGGCAAAATGCCATTAATAATTATTCCGCTGCAATAGAAATAAACCCTTCTTCTGTTGCCGTAGGAGCAAAAGATATGTGTATTGAAATCCTTAATTTTTTCAATACAGATATGTATAATCATTAAACCTATTGTCAGTTAATCTGTCTAAGACAAATTAATATATACTAATGACAGATAAAGAATTATTTGACCTACTCAAACATAAAAACACTCAGGAGAAAGGCTTCTCTATATTAGTTCATAATTATAAGGAGCGCATCTATTGGCAAATTCGTCATTTGGTACTTTCACATGATGATGCCAATGATTTAACACAAGAGGTCTTCATTAGAATATTCCAAAATATAGATAATTTCAAGCAAGAGTCCTCTATTGCTACTTGGATATATAGAATTGCTTTGAACCACACCCTAAACTTTATTAAATCAAAAGCTCAAAGATACAAGTCAAGTGTTAAATCTTTTGAGGATTCCATGCTTGACAATCTCAAAGCCGATAAGTATTTTGACTCAACTGATATTGAATTAAAACTTCAAAAAGCAATATTGTCTTTGCCAGAAAAACAAAGATTGGTTTTCAATCTTCGCTACTATGATGATATGCCTTTCAAAGAAATGGAGCAGGTGCTAAACACAAGTGAGAGTTCTTTAAAGTCATCGTACCACTTTGCAACTAAGAAAATTCAAGAAAGCCTTTTGGAAGAAGAAAAAGTGAAATTTGACTTCTCAGATTAAACCTTTTATCTAAAATATAGTCTAACCAAGAAAGCAAATTAAAAATGGCAAAAAAAGATAACCCTTTTAGAGTACCAGAAAACTATTTCAATGAATTGGAAGAAGAAATACTTAAAAAAGTAAATCAAATTCCAAAGAAGAGATTCTTTTTCACTGAATATAAATCAGTGCTTAAGTATGCAGCTCTTGTTTTATTGTTATTGGGAATTTCAGGTCTATTATGGTGGAATTTGCCAAGCAAAAACAGCAATTTAAAACAAGAATATGTAGAGCTTAAAACAAATAAATCAACCCCTTCTCAATTAGAGAGCGAATTAATTGCAGAGCAAAAAGCAGCGAACCCAGCGGCTCAAAATCAATCTACAACAGACATTACTTCTAATCAAGAAACCTCAATAGTTAAAACAAAAAACTTAGAGCAAGATAATAATGAATTCTTTCTAAGTGAGGAGGAATTAGAATACTTAGAGAATTATTTGCAAGACGATATAATAAATGATTATTTAACATATAACGAAGTAGAATTATGAAAACAAAAACAAGAGCAGTCTTTGTGATTGCAATGGCTTTACTTATGGCAAGCACATCAGTAAATGCACAAAATGAAAGAAGAGAAAAGCGACATGAGAGAAGAAATCAAGACTCTGTTTGCCAGCATCATGGAGTTAAAAACCTATATGAAAAAATTAGAGTAAAGAAAGTGGGTTTTATGACACAAGAGCTTAATCTTACGGTTGAAGAGGCACAAAAATTTTGGCCAATTTACGACAAGTATCAACAAGAGCTCATGGCTCTTAGAGATAAGAACAGACCTCAAGACACGACAAAGGAGGGTTTTCCTAAGCGTCCAGATTTTTTGAATATGGATAAGGCTGAGGCTGAACAAATGTTGGATAGACACTTTAAAACAGAGAAAGAAGTTATAGCTCTTCAAGAAAAGTACTTCAATGAGATGAAGACAGCTATTCCTGTTCAGAAAGTAGCGATGCTTTTTCACATTGAAAAGAAATTTATGCGAGAAGTTATCGGAGGCAATTGGCATAAAGACAAGAAAAGAGTACGAAGATAAACTCAAAACTCTTCAACTCTTTAACAAGCATAGAAATTTCTATCTCTTGATTTAAAAATCCCGAATCTTCATTTCATTTTATTAGAACTTGATTCTAAAAAATTAGAATCAAGTTCTAATAATTTATAATCAAATAATAATTTACTCAAATCAAATCCTAATCAGAGAAATCTTAGCTTTAAAATTAGAATATTAGCTTTTGGCCTTTTAAAAGCTGTCAATTCTATAATAAGAACAAGGAAATAAAAAGGTTTTGTTAATGCAATTTTTCTGCATATTTGTTGCGCGTATGCAATCTTTTTAGCTTAATAGATGGAATAAAGCATATATGAACTTATTTCTTTTTTCTCAATTTCTTATTTATTATAGTAGGAGCAAAAGTTAGGGAATAGGCAATATAGTTTTTGCCTTATTTTGAATATTGATTGAGAATTATAATGTATTTTTGCAAAATAATTCAGGTATGAGCATAACACTAATCGTAATTCTTGTTGTAACAGGTATATTTGTTGGTTTTATTAATACTCTTTCAGCAGGAGGGACTGTTATATCTATTGCTCTATTCTTAGCCTTAGGAATGCCTGCAAGCAGTGCCAATGCAACTAATAGGATACAGGTTTTTATCCAATCCTTTAGTGCAACCCTAATGTTTAAGCAGAAGAAATTAATTGATACCAAAAAGACAATACGCTTAGCTATTCCAACTATGATTGGAGCTTTGGTTGGTTCCATTCTCGCAAGCCTAATTACCCAAAATCTCTTTTCTTATTTTATGGGTGGAATATTATTGATTATGATTGTTTTTCTGCTCTATAAACCTAAGGCTTTATTTGAAGATAATCCAGAAAAGATTAATAAGCCTCTTAGTTTTATAAACTATTTGACTTTTTTTGCAATAGGAATTTATGGAGGCTTTATTCAAGTTGGAACAGGCTATTTTCTAATTGCAGCTTCCTCTATGATGCTGGGCTATGACATAATAAAGACCAATGCAATTAAAGTCTCAATAATGTTTTTCTACACCTTGGTTGCTATGATTGTTTTTTTCTTTGACAGCCAAGTTTATTGGGCTTATGGACTTTTACATTCCTTAGGAGGAATTTTGGGTTCATGGATTGCAACTAAGTTTGCATTGAAAAAAGGAGCAAACTTCGTACGTTGGGTTATAATTATTGTAATTATTCTAACAGCACTCAATCTTTTTGGCATTGTTGATTTAACAACCTTATTTGAAGGAATTATAAGTTTTAGCTAAAAACAATACTTCATTTTATACTCTTTAACACAATAAAACTATATTTCATACGTCTTTACAGATAAATATTTATTTTATAATTTAATAATAATCTAACCTAATAGAAAGGTTAGATTTTAACACTAATCAATCAATAATTACTTAAAAAATAACGAATATGAAATTTATTAAAAGCCTTATAGGCAACACAACAGACAACAATAAAATCTCTTATGGACTTTTAGCTTTAAGAATTTTCATAAGTGTATTATTAATGACACATGGTTTTGGAAAGATTTCTAACTATGAAGTTCTTTCTACTAAGTTTCCTGATTTCTTAGGAATAGGTTCTGAATGGAACTTAATTTTGGTAATTTTGGCAGAAATAGGATGTTCAATCCTAATAATTTTAGGACTCTTCACTCGCCTATCCACCCTTCCAATTATGTTTTCAATGATTATTGCTGCCTTTATTGCTCACGCTGCTGACCCATTTTCAGTAAAAGAAATGGCTATTTTGTACCTTGGTCTCTTTACTTTCATTCTTTATACAGGTGCAGGTAAGTTTTCAATTGACTATCTGATTACAAAAAGAAAGTAAAGGAAAATAATATTTTTAGATAATATATCGTAAATCTAAGGTGATTAAAAAATATACAAGTTTTTTAATCATCTTATTTTCTAATTTTGTACCTTTGCAAATCAGTATAGATATATTTTTAACTATAATAATAATTAAATATGAAAAAGTTTATTCTTTTAGCATTAACTTCTATTGTAGTTCTTTCATGTTCTACTCAAAAACAAGCTAATAAGTCAGTAAATGAACGTGATGTTCCTGAACGTTACGTTAAAGATTTCACAAGGCAACGTCCAAATGTTGAGAAAAGGACTTGGGAGATGATTGATTCTACTTCCTATAATGTCAATTTCGTGGACAATGGCAATCAAATGAAGATAAAATATCTTAAAGCTGCAACCGAAACAAGTTGGATTGTTCCTTTGGAATATGTTCCTTCGTCAATTACAGACTATATAAAGAATAATTATCCTACGGCAAAAATCAAAGAAGTTGCTATTGTGGACTCTAAAAACTTAAAGACTTATCATGCAATAATTACTCCTTCTAAGAAGGAAACAAAGGTTTTAGAGTTTGATTTACAAGGAAATTTCAAATCAGAAGTAAATTAATAAGAGAATAAGGTTTTAGTCCCAATCTCTTCCAACAGGAAAAGACCTTCTAAACTTATCAAGAGATTCTTTATCTATATTATGGTAACGAATCTCTTCTTTATTTTGCTGTGCACGCACAAGTTCTTCTCCTTTATAGTTTAAGATTACAGAGTCGCCGACATACTTTATATTGAAATTATCTATCCCTACTCTATTCACTCCAATCACATAAGCAACATTTTCAATAGCTCTTGCAACTGGCAGAGATGTCCAAGCCAAATTTCTTGCACTATCCCAAGAAGAGCTATAAATAGCGATGTCGTAACCATAGTTACCATTATTGTAAGTATTCCTGCACCAAAAAGGGAAACGGATATCATAGCAAGTAAATAGAGCTATATTCCAACCTTTATAGGTTACTATTTTCTTTTCTTTGCCTGGGGTTATTACTCTTGGCTCTTTACTTAAACAAAATAAATGTTTCTTGTCGTAATATTCGTATTTTCCATCAGGCATTACAAAGAAATGTCTATTAACATACTTATTATCCTCTTCAATAAGTATGGTTGTAGAAATGGCAATTTGTTTTTCTATGGCTTTTTCTTTCAGCCATGAAAGCCCTTTGCCTTGCATTGTTTCGGCATAATTAATATTTATGGTAAAACCTGTTGTGAACATTTCGGGGAAAACCAAAAGGTCGGTCTCTGCATCTAATGTCTCTAAAAAAGAATTGTATCTTTTTAGATTGGATTCTATTTCGTTATCAACTGTATTTGCTTGAAAAATTGCAATCTTCATCTCTATTAGTCTTATTTTGGGTTGCAAAATTAACCAATCTTTATGGATTAAACCTAATTTATTGCTTAGATTTGCTATAAGATATATAGGTTTTATTTGAATTTAAGTTAGCTTACCTATTACAATTGCAATAAGGAGCAAGTCTAATCTTAGCTTTTGGGAAAAGTTTTTTGATTTGTTTCTGTTCTTTTTTGGTCATCTGAATAGCTCTCAAATCTAAATAAAGTAAGCTCTGGCCCATTCTTTCATATTCCAAAGGGAACTCTCTTAGTTTATTATCCCACATTATTAGAGTGTCAAGCGTTAAGCTACTCAACTCTTTTGGTATTTCATTAATATAATTAGATGAAATATCAATATAATGAAGTTTTGTAAGAGAAGAAAGTTCTTTTGGGATTTCTTTTATGCGATTTCGTTTGAGGATTAACCTTTCAAGATTTTCAAATAGAATAATCTTAGAGGGAACTTCTTTTAATTTTTGCTTGCTTAAATCAAGAGTTATTACTTGTTTTGGGTTTGAAAGGGCGGAGTCTAAATTATTATAATAACCTCCGCTTTGCGAGAAAGAATAATTACTTATTAGAAGAAATAAACAAAGTGTGAGCTTATTCATTATTAGCAAAAATACTCTTAGCCTTTTTAACATCCAAAGATATTTGTTTTTGTAAGTCTTCCAAGTTTTCAAAACGCATCTCTTCCCTTAAATAATCTAAAAGTAGGAGCTTGATGCTTTTATTGTAAATATCCTCTGCAAAATCAAAGATATTAACTTCAATTGTAACAAGAGAATTTTCAAAGGTTGGCTTACAACCAATATTCACGATACCATTATATTCTTTATTCTCTAAAATAACCTTCGTTGTGTAAACACCAAATAAAGGTAAAAGTTTGTTCTTATCAACCTTTATATTGGCTGTTGGAAAGCCTAAGGTGCGTCCTATCTTATTTCCTTGAACTACTTTCCCTCTCAAAGCATAAGGTTCATTAAGCATAGCTTTGGCTAATTGCATATCTCCTTTTAATAGCGCTTTCCTGATTTGAGTTGAACTAACTTCAATACCTCCATAAAACACACAAGCATCTGTTCTTTCAAGAGTTAAATCTCTTTGTTTGCTATGCCTAACTAAATCATCAAACTGCTCCGATGGTTTATTGCCAAAATTGTTATCATAGCCTCGTAAAAGATAGGAAGGAGAGTATTTATCAATTAATAAATCAAGGAACTCTATTGCTGAAAGGCTTGCAAATTCTTTTGTAAAATGAATTGTGATAATATTCTCTACTCCGAAGGATTGAAGTTTAGCAAATCTTTCTTCATTTGTTTGAAGAAGCTTTAAGGTGTCATTATGCTGTGGCTTCAAAACTAATTGAGGATGTTTGTCAAAGGTAATCAATATGCTTTTGGTATTAAGCTCTTGTGCTTTTTCATTGAGAGAGGATAATAGTTTTTGATGTCCAATATGTACTCCATCAAACATTCCAATGGTCATAACTGGACGGAAACCTAAGTTTATTTCTTTTTCAAAGGGTATTATTGTCAATATTTATATAGTTAAAAGGTTTGCAAAGGTACTAAATTATAATCTTTTTAACCTGCTTTTATTATTTTTTTTGTCTTTTTGTGAATTGTTTCACAGAAATGATGTAAATTCGCAGTTCAATAATAACGAAAAAAATACAGAAAACATATTTTATGAACGTAGTTAGTAGGGGAAAGATTTCTCAAATTATTGGTGCGGTTATAGATGTCGCATTTGACGAAAAAGAAACATTACCAAATATTTATGATGCACTTAGAGTTGTTAAAGAAGATGGTTCTTTTGTTATATTAGAATGCCAGCAAGGAATAGGAGACAATACAGTTAGAACAATTGCAATGGACTCAACTGATGGATTACAAAGAGGACTTATTGTTGAGAACTTAGCAGAACCTATTTCAATGCCTATTGGCGAACATATAAATGGACGTTTATTTAATGTAATTGGTCAAGCAATTGATGGCATAGGCGATGTTGATAAATCAAGAAGTTATCCAATACATCGTGAACCACCAAAATTTGAAGAACTCTCTACCTCACAAGAAGTTCTTCTAACAGGAATAAAAGTAATTGACCTTATAGAACCTTATGCAAAAGGAGGAAAGATTGGTCTATTTGGAGGAGCAGGAGTTGGAAAAACAGTATTAATTATGGAAATGATTAATAATATTGCTAAGAAATATTCAGGACAATCTGTATTTTCAGGAGTTGGAGAAAGAACTCGTGAGGGTAATGATCTTCTTAGGGAGATGTTGGAATCGGGAGTCATTCGCTATGGAGATGAGTTTATAAAAAGTATGGAAGAAGGCGGTTGGGATTTGTCAAAGGTTGACCAAAAGGCATTATCAGAATCTAAATGCACATTAGTCTTTGGACAAATGAATGAACCCCCAGGAGCAAGAGCAAGAGTGGCTTTATCGGGATTGACCTTAGCAGAATACTATCGTGATGGAGACGAAAATACAGGAGGAAGAGATATTCTATTATTTATTGATAATATATTCCGTTTCACACAAGCTGGTTCAGAAGTATCAGCACTATTAGGACGTATGCCTTCGGCCGTAGGTTATCAACCAACCCTTGCCTCCGAAATGGGAACTATGCAAGAGAGGATTACCTCCACCAAAAGAGGCTCTATAACATCTGTTCAAGCCGTTTATGTTCCTGCTGATGACTTAACAGACCCTGCACCGGCAACGACCTTTGCTCACTTAGATGCACAAACTGTGCTTTCTCGTAAAATATCCGAATTAGGTATATATCCAGCAGTAGATCCTTTGGAATCAAATTCAAGAATTTTAACCCCAGATGTTGTGGGCGAAGATCATTATGCAACTGCTCAAAAAGTTAAAGGTATCCTTCAACGATACAAAGAACTACAAGATATTATAGCAATACTTGGTATGGAAGAATTATCCGATGAAGATAAATTAGCTGTATCAAGAGCAAGACGCGTTCAACGTTTCCTTTCTCAACCTTTCCATGTTGCAGAACAATTTACAGGAATGCAGGGAGTGTTTGTAAATCTTGAAGACACAATAAAAGGCTTCAATATGATACTTAACGGCGAAGTAGATGAGTATCCAGAAGCTGCATTTTCTATGGTTGGCACAATAGAAGAGGCAATAGAAAAAGGCAAGAAACTTCTTGCCCAAGCACATCAAGAATAACCTTTACTCAATTAAACAGAAATGAAAGTCAAAATTATCTCTCCCGAAAAAACAATATACCAAGGCGAAGGAGCCAGTCTATTGCAATTACCGGGTATTGATGGTTCGTTTGAAATATTAAACAATCACGCTCCTATAATTTCAGTTTTAACCAAAGGAACAATAAGAATAGTTACTAAAGAAAAAGAAGAGAAATTTAAGATAAATAGTGGAGTTGTTGAATGTTCAAACAATACAATTCAAATCTTGGTGCAATAGAATATTTCTTCAATACCATTTAATTATAAGGTTCAATAATTCATTTTTGCTTTATTTAATGTGAGACAAAAATGAGGCCGTACAAAAAGAAAGACTACTTAAACAACAAAATAATCAAGAGTTAAAAGTATTAGTCTGTAATGCTTTTAGGAAATCAAAAACTAAGTTTTTATATCTAAGTTTTAAGAAATTAAAATCAAGTTTGGCAAATTTAGAATTAAGTTTGAGAAAACAGAGATTTTATTTGTAAACGTTTATTGTCCTTTTGTCAATTGCTACTATAATAAAATAAATTAATAATTACTTTGTATTTAATTTTATTAATTATATATTTGCAAAATAAATTAACATAAAAAAACAAAAAATTATGGAAGGAATAGATTTTATTAAAGCAGCAATTGATAAAGAAGTAAATTCTTTTAATAAAGGTACAGAATTCACTACGCATAAAATAGTGGAAAAAATTTATGAAAATCATAAGAGTGATTGGGATAAGGCAGTTTTGTCTTATAGCAAAAATGGAAATCAGCCTAATAATAAGGGTTTAAATATAACAATACAACAAGTTGGAAGCTATTTAGGCAGAAATCAAGGTAACTTAAAGATTAATAAAGTTAATGGAAATAAAAAAATTCCTAGTTCTGCAAATTTAGGGGGAAGAAAAATAGGGAGAAAATCAACTCTATGGCGTAAACTATAGCATGTTTATTATAATTACAAGTGTGGTTGCTTATTTAAGCTCTATTCTTCTATCCACTGACAACTCTAATTAATAATAAGATTAAAAAATATCTGAATTAGGGGGAGTTAATTATCTATGCAATTGAAATTGGAGTCTTCAAGTTCAATTGTTACGTGGTCAATATTGTAGGTTTTAGCCTTTTGCCTTACTTTTTCTTTAATCCTATCGTAATTGCTATCTGCAACAATATGTAAGGTCATCACGTGTGAAATACCATCTTGAGTCCAGAGATGCAAGTCGTGAATTGAGATAACATCTTCAATCTCTTCCAATTCCTTTGTTAGTTTCTTCACATCAACATCCTTTGGGAGAGCCTGCAAAAGTATATTAAAGGTTGATTTCAAGTTCTTATATACATTATAAAGCACCCAAATAGTAATGCTTATTGAAAGGATTGGGTCAAGGATTGGGAGATGAACAAATATCATCACAATACTTATCACAAGAACTCCTATCCAGCCCAAAACATCTTCCATAATATGAAGGAATACTGCTCTTTCATTTAGGGTTTTCCCTTTTTTAACACTAAGGGCTGCTGCACCATTAATAATTATTCCAAGAATTGCAAGCCAAAGCATTCCTTGAGCGTTCACATCCTGAGGGGAGAAAAGACGGGTTATTGCCTCAATGAGAATTAGGATTGAACCTATAAGTAGGATTCCTGAAAGTATTACGGAGCTTAGGAGGGAAAATCTTTTGTAGCCATAGGAGTATTTCTCATCTTTTGGTTTGTTTGACTTTTTCTGCAAAGCCCAAGCAATGGCTAAGGAAATTGAGTCGCCAAAGTCGTGAATGGCATCGGAAAGAATGGCAACACTATTGGTTATTATTCCTCCAATTAGTTCAACAAAGGCAAATCCTAAATTGAGGAAAAAGGCTGTCCTAATGTTTTTTGTAGAATTATCCTTTGACATAGCTTTCTATCTGTCTTCCTCTGATGAATTTCTCATAAAACCTTGTTGGGTAATGAAGTCTAAATAAGCTCTTGAAAAGGTTCTATTATCCTTCCCTTTATATCGGCTTTGGGTAAATACCTTTGCAAGATTCTCTTGATTGCTTTCTTCGCAATAGGCTTTCGATTGTGGTAATTCTTCAAATTCATTATAGTACTTATCAATATCTTCCTTGCTGTAATCCTTATAGGTTTCGTTATGAATAAAGGTTTCTAATGGCAGACGTTCTGTTAGGGGTGGTTCTTCGGCAGGATAGCCAAGAGTTATTGAGGCAACAGGAACAACATATTTGGGAAGATTGAGAAAATCTGCTATTTGCTTTGCCATATAGTTCACAGTTCCTAAATAACAAATCCCAAGCCCAAGCTCTTCGGCAGCATTACAAATTGACTGGGTTAGTATGGATGCATCAATGGTTGAAATGTTTAACCAAAGGAAATTATCGTATTCAATGCTTGTTCCTCTCTGAAGGCACCATTTATGAAAACGATTCAAGTCAGCACATATAGTTAATACAATCGGAGCCTCAACAACCATTTCTTGTCCAAAATGGAACTTTGATAGCTCTTTTTTCCTTTCCTCGTCTTTTGTTACAACTATGGAATAAGCCTGCATATTTCCACAATTGGAAGCCCTTACTCCTGCCTCAAACAATAGATTTAGAGTTTCCTCATCAATTGGTTTATTACTATATTTCCTTATTGTGCGTCTATTTAATAGGGTTTTTAGATTATTTCTTGTCATTTTAATGTGCTTTTAAATAAATTTTTCATCGGCAAAGGTAAGAAATAAATAAAAATACGTACATTTGTACTTTGAAAAAAGATATTTATTAACAATTAAACACATCAATATCATGAAAAGAACAAGTCTTTACACAATTATTATTAGCATTTTGCTTATTAGCTCTCCAATAGTATTTACCCAATGCACAGCTTTGAAAGGAGCAAGTAATGTTGCAAGTTCACTAAGCAATATTAGTGAAAAAATAAACTACTATAATCAACAGGCAAATCATTATATTACAGTGGTTGATAAGGCTAAAAAGGGAGATGTTTTGGCAATTGCAGAGGCTGCTCAACTTCTTACAAAGGCAAAGGACTATAAGAAAGAGCTTGATACGCTTTTACCTCAAATGACCTCATCACAAAAGAAAGAAGTTTCAAAAATTGAGCAAACAATTCTTAATGCAGCAAAAGAGCTGATAAAATAAGATTTGAAAAACATGAAGAAAATTCTATTTATAGTTTTTTTACTTAGCTTCTCCTTAGTTTCTTTGGCTCAGACTCCTCAGAAAACAACCTCTACTTCAAAAACAACCGTTAAGGCAAAAGATAAGACTACTCCTAAGTCAAAAACCTCAACTTCTAAGACTAAGGATTCTAAGGCAAAGACCAAAACAACTAAGCCAAAGGAGAAACCACCTACAAAGGAAGAGATTAAAGCGGCTGAGGAGAAAAAGAAATTGGAGCAAGGTTGCCAAGAAGCTAATCAAAACCTTATCCAAGCTCATAAGGAGATGGATAATAAGCAGTACTATATGGCAGAAGAATTGCTAAAAAAAGCTCTTGAATTATGTCCAAGCGAAACCATCAAATATAAATACGAACTCGCATGGAATAACTATTTGATGAAGGAATACAAAAAGACAATCCAAATCTTAGATACTCTTTCAGCTAATGAGGATGCTCCTGCCGATGTTTATCAACTCTTAGGAAATGCCTATGATGAGCTGGGAAATCAAAATATGGCTTTAATCACTTATGACAAAGGGTTAAGGAAATATCCTAATGCTGGTTGTTTGTTTTTGGAAAAGGGAAACCTTGCCTACAAACGCTCTAATTTCATTGGAGCATTGGAACAATACGAAAATGGAATAGAGAAAGACCCAACATTTAGTTCTAACTATTATCGTGCTGCACAAATCTTCCTTTCTTCAAGCGAAGAAGTGTGGGGTATAATGTATGGAGAAATAT
>ENA-UOOK01000669-UOOK01000669.1-fermentation-metagenome-genome-assembly--contig:-NODE-669-length-45266-cov-30.628962_pt1 | contig 45266 bp, 59 predicted proteins | sample MGYA00245777_ERZ724023 | MGnify/ENA primary metagenome ERZ724023 (study PRJEB28704, sample SAMN03018312) | fermentation metagenome | biome: anthropogenic terrestrial biome; feature: soil; material...
AAAAACCACAATAAATACTATTATTATAAGTAGCTTTTTTTAGCTACTACTTTTTCAATTTTTTTATGACATTAAATTTACAAAAACTATATATATGTATTTAATAATAATCAATAAATAGTTACTATATTTTTTTTTAAATATTATTTTGTCTGACTTTAAATAAAACTTTTAATTATAGTAACTGCTTGAAAAGTTAGTGAAAAATTATTTTTTAGTAAGTTTTTATAATAGTTTTGTGTGATTAAAAATAAATTTTTTACATTACTCTTTTCATGTATTAAAACATAATTAAGTTAATTATTTAAACTCATTTTTTTATTTTAAATTGAACAGTTTGATTATTATATATTTAATTTATTTTAAAAGTCAAACAAATACAATTTGATTGTTTCTATTTAATTTTTGTTGAGTTTTCATTCTTAGTTTTCGAAATAATCAATATCTATTTTTTTTATTTGATATGTTTGAACTATTGAAACTCCGACATTATATTTAATCATTAAATTTGTTAATTGTTCTCCATCTATAAGTACAATTTTTGGATAATCATGAGTTTTAACAAATTTATAAGCATCTTTGGAAAAGCTAGAAGTTGTAATAATTACTCCTTTATTATTTTTTTGACCGATAACTCCTGAAAATTCTCTAACATCTTTAACACCTACAGTATTGTTAATATTATTCCTTTTAGCTTGGATGAAAATCTGATTTAAACCTAATTTATCTTCTTTAATTATTCCATCTATACCACCATCTTTAACATATTTAGTAACCAAACTTGAATTTTCATCAAAACCTCCATAACCCATGCTATTTAGTAAATCTACTACTAAATTTTCAAAAAATTCTGGAGATTTACTTAAAATCTGTTCACGTAATTCTTCACTTAGTGCATTATTAATTATTTGAAAATTGTTGTCAATGATTTCTTCAGGGGTAATTTCTTCGGTTGTATCTTCACTAGATTTATTTTCATTAGTTTTCTTTGGTGTGCTTTTTTTCCCTTTATTTATATTCTGAAATTCTTGGAAAGATTCATATTGTAAGAGGAATTTTCTATCAATAAACTCTAAATTTTGATTTAAAACTTTTAATCCTTCTGGGGTAATTTGTACATATCCCTTGCGTGCTTTTTTTAGTAATCCTGCCTCTACTAAATATTTTCTTGCCCAATAATTTCTATCATTTAATCTAAATTTTCCCCCATTTTTTGTTTTTTCAAATTTATCTGCTTCAGTTAAATTAAAATATTCAATTAAAAAATTTTTTGTATCATTATTGCTTTTATCTTTTTGATCTTCACAGCATTTTAAAACGGGTAAAAAAAAATTTGGAAATTTTGGAACAGTCATCTATTATCATCTCTTAAAATTATATTTTTTTTTAAATAAGATTATGATTGTTTTTTTATTTATTTTTTTTTAAAATTTGCTTAATTTTATTTTTTTGATTATGTTCAGTATGGTTAAAATATTGAAAAATTTAATATAACTTTAGTGATTGTAATAGTCATGTTAAGAGATTTAGAAGTTTTAAAGAAGGATTAATTAAAAGATTTAAACTTAAACCAATTTTTAAGAATATAATAAATGAAAAACATGATAAATAATTAATGTTTAAAGAATTGATGTATCTTCAATAAATGTTGAATGCAGTAATAATAATGTAATAATTTAACGATGTATTAAGGTAATTAATGGAATGCTTGAAATGAATATTAAGTAATAGTTACAAAGAGTAAAAACAGGAAAGAAAAATGAAATATTTTGTATTAAAGGATATGATATTTAAATCAACAATAAGTATGTTTTTTTTACTTTTTTTTTTTTTTATCGTGTTTAAACGGTTCTTAAAAATGAATTAACTTGTGGTATATTTATAATATTAACATTTAATGAACTTTTATTCATGAGTTCTAAAAATAAATATGTAGATTTTGTATCTGATGAAGATTTTTTAGAAGTAGTAACTCCAATTGTAGAAGCTTATTCTTTTGAAGAAAAAACAATAGATGAAGACATTATATTGAATTTACTAAAATATGGAAAAAATACTAATGATGAAATTAAAACAATTTTTGATATTGTAATTAAAGATTCAAGTTTAAAAGATTGGGCAGATGCAGAAATAAAAAGACAAGAAGACAAATCAGTAAGTACTGCATTAGGTACTTTCCATCAAAACTTGTTAGGAAAAGTTGATGGATGGATTAATTTACATAAAGGGGATACTACAAAAGTAGATTTAAAAAATGAAGATAATACTATTTTTATTGAATTAAAGAATAAATATAATACTCTTAATGCTGGAGGGAAAAGTGATGTTCGTATAAATTTAGAAAAATTAACAAAAGATTATCCAAATGCTATGACCTACTGGGCATATATTGTTAGCCGCAACTATAAAACTGGAGAAGAGGTATGGCATATGAAAGATACACCAAATAATGAAAGAATTCATAAAATATATGGAAAAAAAGTTTATGAACTAATTACTGGAGATCCAGATGCTTTAGAAAAATTATATAAAGCCATCCCCATAGCTATTGTAGATATTTTAGGAGAAGATTATCGAATAACAGATGAAAAAACATTAAATATTATTAATGAATATAGGAATTTTGTATTCCATGAACATTAAATTAATTTAGTTTGTTCTTTTTTTTTATTTTTTCCCTTAATTGCTTTTACAACTTCTTTTCCAACAGCTTCAGCTAATTTAACTGGTACAGCATTACCTATTTGCTTATATTGGGATGTAACTCCTCCAATAAATTCCCAAGAATCAGGAAATGATTGAATCCGAGCATATTCCCTTACAGTAAAAGGTCTTGTTTCATCAGGATGACATCGTTCTGTCTGTTTTTGGCAAGGAGAAGTAGTTAAAGTTAAACAAGGTTCATCCCAAGACATTCTACGAGCCATTCCTCTTTTACCTCCACCAGAATAAAAACTTTTACCCATATACTCCTTTTGAATATCTTCAGGAAGATTTATCCAACAACCACCAGCAGGAACTAAATCTAAAACTTCTTTTTTCTTATCAGAATAAGAAGTTCCTTCGGATTCTGGAACATCTTTTAAAGCATCTTTTATTGTGGGTATGCCTTTTTTTTGTCGGGGATATTTAAAAATTACATCTTCTTTTGTTCCAATTAAGAATAATCTCTTTCTTTTCTGTGCTACCCCATAATTAGCAGCATTTAAAACTTTATATTGAACATCATAACTTAAATTTTCAAGTATATCAATCATTGTCCCTAATGTTCTTCCATTATCGTGTCGGACTAATCCTTGAACATTTTCGGCTATACATATTTTTGGATCTGTTTCTTTAACACATCTTGCAAACTCATGAAATAATGTTCCTCTGATGTCTTCAAACCCTAATCTTTTTCCTGCATAACTAAATGGTTGGCATGGAAAACCACCACTAACAATATCTACATTGAATTGGGTAAAATCAACATTTTTAACATCATCATGTATTATATTCCATTCAGGTCTGTTTTTTTTTAATGTTTCAACACAATCTTTATCTATTTCCACTACTGCTACATGTTTAATTCCAGCATTTTCAAATCCTAAAGCTAATCCTCCAGCTCCAGCAAATAATTCAATCCCTTTCACAATATTCAACAACCTTTTCTCCGATATCGGTTAATGTATATAATCTTCCTTTTTTATCTTTTTCATTTAAACATTTTACAATACCTGTATCTTTTAAATCTGCAAGTAGATTACTTATATGATTTAATCTTATTCCAGTTTCTTTAGATATCTCTGAAGGTATTTTTAAATCTTCATTTAAACAGATTATTATTTTTGCTTTGTTTTTTGAGGATTTAACTGTAGATATTGCTTTTATCTCTTCACTTTCCATGTTGTTATATTATTATATCTTTTTTATTAATCATTTAACACAAGATACACACATTTTAATACATAAATTATTTTTGTTAATTTTATTATTTAAATCCATTTATTAATATTAAATTGAACAGTTAATATTAGATTATATGCTTTCTTGTTTTAATGTTAATCAGTTTTTTTATTTTATTATTTTTTTTAGTGTTTTGTTCATTTTTTCTTGGTTTTTTTTCTTTTTGTGAACGACTGTAAAATTTCTTAAGTTTTTTTTAGTCATGGTTTTTTAAAACATATGTGTTTTAATTTTCATAATTGTACATTGTTTTAAGAATAAGGATTTATTATTGAACAGTTATCATATTTTATTATAGAATTAGTGAACAAAAAGATTTATATATTATTAGTTACTAAGTAAAAATTAGAGTTTAAAAAAAATGGGAAGGTTCAAACGGCATACACAACTATACCTTACCTTCCCTGTTACTTGTAAAAAAAGAATTTTTACCTGAGATGATAAAAAACTTTAGTAAAAGTAAGTAACAAGTATATATCTTCTATGAATATTATTTATACTTTATGCTTTTTTTACTTTTACAGTTACTTCATCGTTTTGTATTTCAACGGTCCATTTCAGGTAATCCCCATTTTTTAGGTTTAGAAATTGTGTTACTTCTTTGGGGACTGTTGTGCGGACTGATGAGCTTTTGTCGCGTGATCGTGATAATTTTGTTATGTAATTGAATGGTTTCATGGGTATACCAAACCTCCTTGTAATTGTATATTTGTATTGCTATTATATATACTTTAACATTTAATAGGCAATTATATATACAATATTAAATATATATAGACATATTTATATACTAGTAGCCATATATATAATATTACAAATTAGACAAAACAGAACACACAACCTGTAATGTCTGAAAAAAATTCCTGAGATGATATAAAATGCAAATATCTAAAAAAGAATACAACGAACTTCTCAACTATAAGAAGGCTGCACTTGAATTCCTGAATGAAGAAGATATTGAGGACATGGAAAGTGCACGAGCATGGTATAAACATGATGTAAATGAAGAAAATCTCATGTATGATGAATTCGGAAATGTTGTGGAGAGTGAAATATAATGAAAATCTTAACCTACATTTACAATTCCATCAGATCTTGGAAAATCTTATTAAATAATTTCAAGAGAAATGCAGACAATTTTGAAAAAACAAAAAGTTTGTACCCTGATGATGATTAAAAAAATTTTTTTACAAAGAAGCAGAAATCCCCCACACAAAAAAAGTGTAGGAGATGTCCTTTTTGAACTTACATAATCCATCTAAGGATGGAGGTAATTCCCATCCGTAAAAACTTTGGGAAATTACATCCTCTTTCTATGGTTTTATAAAATAAGTATTTGGAGGAAAAAATTGTATGAATAAATGTAAAAATTGTATAAAAAGTAATTTTTATGCAGCACCTAATGATGAGGGTGAATTTGAAGTAATTTACACTTGTCAAAATGATAAAATCTGCATACATGAAGATGATGATTAATAATTTTTTTAAAAATAAACATGAGGAATGTGGAGGTTAAAATGAATTTGAGGTGAAAATTTTTTATGATGAAAACAACAAGTGTAAAGATTGATTCTCAAAAATGGGAATTAGTAAAACTGCGAGGATATAAACTGCAAGATCTTGTTGATACTGCCTTTACAAATATAATACAAAATGAGTACACAGATCCTGAAGAGATTGAAGAACTTAAAAAAATGATATTAAAACAGCAAAAACAAAGCAAAAATAAATATAAACAGCAAACTGAGAATCACAACACTCAGTTAGCTGCCTTACAAAAAATCTGAGATGATAAAAAATGGAAAAACTTGAAAAAATGGAGTCAGTGCCTGTGGAAACAGAGGTACTGTCTAATGAAACTACAGCAACTGTAGAGAAAATTGATTCTAACACTTTAATTGATAATGCTTTACAAGAATGGGCTGCATATCAATTAATTACAAAAAAAATCCTTGATGAAACTGATTATCTTACAATTAAAGGTAAGAAGTTTAAGAAGAAATCTGCTTGGCGTAAATATGCACGAGCCTTTAACATTACTACTGAAATAATTAAGGAAAATATTGAGAAGAATGATAAGAATCGTGTGATTGAAGCAACCTTTATCATCCGTGCTACTTTACCTGATGGTCGTTTCGCTGATGGATGGGGAAACTGTAGTCGTGGTGAAGGATCTAAAAATCATCCAAATCATGATATTCCTGCAACTGCATGTACTCGTGCAACAAATCGTGCAATAAGTGATCTTATTGGTGCAGGTGAAGTAAGTAGTGATGAAATCTAATTCAGTTATTCGAATTTTTCGAATAACTTGATTTAATATTTAAGAATAAAAAAAATAATACAAAAAACAGTATAAATTCATAAAAAATTATATAAAAACCTTATGGAGCATAAAAACATGAACGAAGAAAATTACATTACAGATATAGCAGATGAAGTAGAACAAGAAAACAGAACCTTTTTCCCATCACTTGAACTTGATGTGGATGAATCTATTGAAGCAGTTCCTATGGAATATGATCGTGTGGGTTTAAAAGAACTTGATGATGAAGAAAAATTCAGTGGAAATCCTTACTTAAGTCCTGTTGAAAGTTTCCAGATTGATGAAGATGGTGAAACAGTAACAAAATATCGATGCAATCTTTATATTGTAGATCATAGTCAAGAATTATATTTACAAGCACGAATCAACCTTAAAAAAGAGGGGGATATTCAAGTAGGTATACGTAAAGGCAGTGTATTATATGATATATTAGGAAGTGTTGCAAGAATGGAGTATCCTAATCGAAAATTTAACATTATTAAAAAAGCTAATTTGGAGGAGTATAGAAGTTTCATAAATGATATTTCAAATTGTGAAGTACAAGCAGTTGAACACTCATTTGGAAATGGGGATACAACTTATAATGGTCTTGTTTTTACAAAATTATCAAACTAAATTATCTTTTTTTATATATATTTTTTTTAAGGAGTTTATGGAAAAATGGGTATGTCTAGGAAGAAAACATTTGCTATACTTCAAGAACAAATACTTGATGTTGAAGAGCAAATCATGAATGATACTATTAAATTAATACCCTTAGGTTTAAATAAGAAATTCCCATCTAAGAAAGATTATTATAATACTGAGTATGATCTTCCAACTTTAAAGAATAATAATGGGAATCTTGGAGTTTGTGTTGGATATAATCATGAAGAAAATGGGCGAAGCTTAGCAGTTATTGATGTGGATGGTTATACACTTGATTGTGAGGATGAAGCTGAGAAAAGTGAAGTTAAGCGTGAAACTGCTGATGCAATCTATGAAATTTTAAAGAAGATTCCAGGTGCGATACATGTGCGAACACAATCTGGTGGACATCACTTATACTTCTGGAATAAAACATTCATTGAAAACATTCATGAAATCAGTAAGAATCTACATTTCCCAGAAGACTATAAAATCCAAAAATTACAGGGTAAGAGTCTGGATCAGAGTATTGAAATATTCACTAAATGGCAGAGCAAACAATGTGTATTACCAGGAAGTAGGATAAAAAAGAATCATTACACTGTTGTGGATGATACCTGTAACTTTGGAGATATGGCTACTGTAAGTAACATACATGAAACCGTTAAAAAAGCAATGGTTGATGCAGGATACAAATACTACCAAGAAAAAACTGAAAGTAAAATCACATCTTCATCATCTACCATTATGCCTGTAAGAAAGTTGAAAGAGTTAAACAAAAAAGAGGTGAAACAACTAGCTAGTCTACTAAGCCCATACTTCAAAACCTTCGATGGTATAAAACACTACTCCTACCTATATCTCGGAGGATACCTCTGCCAGTTCATCACAGCAAAATCTGCAAAACATGTAACAAAAGAAATCTTAAAACAAACCAAGGATAACTACCAAAAACATGTTACAACTGTACTTAAAAATTATCAACGAAACAACAATAATAAAAAGGGTTTACGCAGCTTAATTGATAATATTAAACAAAAAAATCCTGAATTCAACAGTTTAAGTGAAGATAAACTAAGATTCCGATTAAACCGACTTGTAAACTTAAGTTTCAAATATGACATAATTATAGGTAAGCCTAAACCTACAAGTGAAACCCACTTAAGATTAGATTACCAAAAATGCACAATAGGAACAAGACTTGTTGAATACCATAAAGACAAAGATCCAGTAATCAAAAATGATAGGATTATTGCAAATTTCATTCCAGAAAAAATATTCTTAAGCTATGACTTATTACATCCTCAAAACAAAGCCAAACTTTGCTTAACCTACTACAGTAACGGGATGCCTTACAAGCAAACCATTGAAGCAGACAGTATAAAAAGTATTGAGAATGAATTATCAGATCGTGCAGGTATAATTTTAGAACCCCGAGATTTCTCAGGTATCCTAAACAAGGTTATAAAAGAATATGAGAAATTAAATCTTATAGAAATTGTGACTGATATTCCGGTTCCTGGTGTGTTTACAAATCCTAAAACTGGTGAATTATGTAGAGCAAATAAGAATGGTAGTGTTCCCATCACTTGCCCTAGAAAGGAAAAAGTATTAGAAGCTTTGGATATTTGGAGAAAATTACATGAAATTTATCCTGGGGATCCAACTAAATTATCTCATATCATTCGGTGGGGTTTAGCTTCTCCTTTTAGTTTCATCAAGAAAACAGAGTATGAATGGTTTCCAATGCTATTTTTATATGGTGCTAGTCGTACAAGTAAAACTACTCTTGCAGAAATCTGTCTTTCACCTTATACTGAAATTACTGATGAGGTAAGTATTGGTGGTGGAGCATTTGATACAGTATACCGTATTGGTGAGGCTTTATCACGTCAGGGTTATGGTTTGATTATTAATGAACCTGGAAATGCTATTGAAACTAAGAAAACTAATTTGGATGTGATTAAAAGAGGTGTTGAGAATGCAATCTGTAGGGAGAAACAGGAGAATGGTGTTCATGTGAGAATTCCAGCTTATAGTAATATGCTTTTTACAGCTAATAGTTTCATCCCATCAAATGATGCTTTCATTCGCCGAACAGATTATATTGAATTTACAAAAAATGAACGGATGACTGAAGAGGATCAAAAAGTTTTTAATGAAACTTTTCACTTTGTAAGTCAAAAGAATAATGATTTTAGGTTTTTACATCCTATTGGTGATTTTATTATCTTTTATGTGCATGAGAATATGGAATTGTTAAAACTTAGCCGTGATGACTTTGTAAATACCTTACTTGATGCTTTATTTAAATGGTGTGGGGTTGAACCTATGGAATGGTTGTACCGTACTGCTGAATTAATGACACTTGGTAATAGTGATGATGAAGTGTTAACAATATTCCGCTTAATGATACTTGAAGATTATAATCGAAGTGTGGGAAACAATCCTAAACTATTAGAAGCACTTGACACCTTAGAAGAATTTCATGCCCCTACAATAAATAATGAATACAAACTTGATGAAATAGACTTAAGTAATGATGAAAGTGAAGCTGCATTTAAAAGTTTATTTACAGGAGTAGTGAGTTTAGATAAAATCCCTTACTTACATTTTGCAAAACTACATAATGGGTGTGAATATATTTATGTGACAAGTGCAGTTAAACAAGCAATCACATCCTATTCTAATCGTAATGGGTTGAATTTTAATATTACTTGTAAAGGACTTGCAGATTACATGAAAGAAGAATATAAAAATTATAAATATAAAGGTAAGGCAGTGAAATGTTTTCGTATTGAATATAATGTATTTAGGGAATTTTTAAATAGTTAAAGGTGACATTTTTTGGTAGGGTTACTATAAAGTTACCTAAAAATTACCTGAAAAAAATAACCTTTAGGAGCTTTCTCTTTCCTTTATTTTTAATTTCCTTTTATTATATTATTATTTTTTTAAAAGTTACATTATTTATTATATAAGACCCCTTTATAGAAAAAAGATGGATATATTTTTATAATATTTAATGTATATAGAGGGGGAGCCTTTCAAAAAAGGGTAACCTTGTAACTATTATATAAAATTAGGATATAAAAAAATAAATTAATTAAATATTCATGTTAATGATTAAATAATATATCAAAAAGTATAAATAGAGGTTAAAATTTTGAACATTAAAAAAAGTAATCCTTTTAAAAAAAGTCACCTTCAACCCTTTTTAGAATAAAAAGTTTATATACAAACAAAAATATTGTTCTAGTTCACAACAACAAAACAATATTAAAAAAAACAATGCAACTGAGATGATAAAAACATGAAAAATATACAAAAAAGCAATAGTGACACATATTACATCTATCGCACTATAAATGGAAAAACTGCCTATTTTGGAGCATATAAAACAAAAAAAGAAGCTATTCAACATTATAACTGTTTTGATAAGGAAGGTTGGAATCGTGAAAAATTAATCGAAAAAGGCCTCCTAAATGTGAACAGTAATAATTCTATGCGACACATCCATCAAAGAGGAGAAAACTATTTTATAGACAAATTAATTGATGGAAAAATGAAGTATTTTGGATCATTTGAAACTATTGAAGAAGCTATCAAGTTTCGTGATGAAGCTGAAGCATGTAATTGGAATATTGTCCCCGTAAGAAAACGGGCTAAATATGAAAAATCCACTAAGTATAATCTACCTAAACATGTTTATTATAATAAGCGTTGTAAACGGTATGATGTGAAAAAATATGATTTAAAATCAAAGAAATTAGTTTTGTATGGATCTTATAATGATTTAGAGGATGCTATAATAGATAAAAAATTATTTGAATTATGCTCTTGGGATTGGGAGAATATCTGCAACAATGAGGTAAAGGTATGATTAAGATTCAGGTCACTGTTGATAGTCGTGAAAAGAAACGAATAGAAGAAGCAACTGAATACTATGAAATGCGAAATATCCTAGTCAATAAAGAAACCTTAGAATATGGGGATTACTTGTTTGAAGCAAATAATTCTAAGAATAAAGTGATTTTTGAGTACAAAACAATGGGAGATATGTTAGCTAGTATTACAAATCATACAGTTTTTGAAGAAGTGATGAACCAAACACATGAGTACAATTATAGTTATCTAATTATTGCAGGGGATCTAGCTACATATTTAGATGTATTATGGAAGCAGGAAAATGTTAAAGTTAAATTTAAATCCTTTAAGAAGTTCCATGATTATTACTTTACCCGATTTTGGGGGGCTATTCGAAGGTTGCGTACTGCAGTAAATGTAATCATTGTCGATAGTGAAACAAGTGCGTTCTATGAGATGATGATGCAAGCAAAAAAGTGTTTTGATGTGAAATTCTATGGAGGATGTCGTAAACCAGATAATTTGAAATCTTGCCTTGATAGTGTATTGTGTGATGTGAAACTTGTTTCTGTTAAGAAATCTAGGAAAATCATTAATGATTTACATTTAAGGACTTTGCAGGATTTGGTTGATTGTAGTGAAAATGATTTTGCAAGTGTTGATACAATTGGTGAGAACACTGCAAATAAAATCTTTAAGTGGGTTCATCCTGAAGGTGCTAAACTTGAAGGGGATGTTGTTGCTGAAGAAATTAAGAAAATCTTGTATGTTGTTGATTTGATTAGTACTAATAGTGAGGCTGCTTTGGATCTTGCGGTGCGTGATGATATTATTAATGATAAACAAAGGGAGAATTTAGAAGTGCTGAACCTGGGGGATTCTTGTAAGTTTTTTGTGGAATTTTTTGAAATTTGTCATAAAGAAATTTTGAGGTTAATGTGAAGACTTTTATAAAATCAGGTGGAAATGGATTATGAAAAAGGACAAAGTTAAAATAGGATTAGTGCAGTACTATGAAAGAAAAGATGGGGATTATACTATTGTTATACCTTTAACATTTAAACTTAAAGCTAATAATAGTAGTGAAGCTTACAAGAAAGCTTTTAAAATCTTAAGTAATGGTATAGAGTATGATTGATTTTTTATATGTAATTTGTGGTATGTTATTATGATATTTAGAATAAGAAATGATGAGAATGGGGAAATCTATGATAGGCCTATAAATATGTCTGGGGGCCTCCTTGAATTAGTTGGGATTAATTCTGAAGCAGAATTTCATTTTGAAGAATTTTGTTTAACAAGTACAGGGGCTGTTTTGATAGTGAACTTAGATGGTAAATTATGGTATAAAACATTACCTTTCAAGTATAGTGTTATATTTGATTTACCCTCATGGGAGGATGAATAATGAAAAAATTTATATGTAAAAGTTTTAATGAGGATACTTTACTCTGTAGAAATTGTAATAATTTTGCTAATTGTATTATATTTCCACAACTGGGAATGGATCTTGTTTGCAATAAGCAGGAGGAGTATGATAAAATACAGTGTGAGATGGAGAATGATTTAACAGTTTTTGAAAAATATTTAGAAACTGTTGATGACACCTTAAATCTTGTTTTAGCTTCAATCAATAGTAATGATGATTTAATTAAACACTTTAATGATTTAAACAGATTACTACAACAACATACAGTATTTTCTAATAATGTGAAAAATTTAAAGGAGTTATTGAGATGAATCCTGAATTGAAATTTGATGAAGAATTTTATACATCTATAAAAATGGGTTTTAAGATCCAAACAATCAGGAATCATTTGAAAATAGGAATCTTGCCTGGAAAAAAATGTAATGCACTGTTTGTGAATAATAACTGTGATTATGTTGAGGATAAAAGATTATATTTAAAAATTAAGCATATTTCATTGAAAAACTTTAAAGATTTAGATTTAGGGGATGTGTTACGGGAGAACACAACTACTGTTGAAGATTTAAAAGAAAATTTACTTAGAATTTACCCAGAATTAAACTCTGAGAGTATCATTTATTGTATAAATTTTCAGGTAATTAAATCTAAGGAAGTGTGAGTGTGGATAATTATTGTGAAAAATGCGTATTGATTAATGAAAATGAAAATAAGTGTGGGAGAAAAGTATGGGCTGATTTTCATAATGTGAAACTCATTCCTGAAGAATGTGAATACCTCGAAGATATTGTCTCTGCACTTAACTGGAAACAAAAATATGAACGTGAAAAATTCTTAAGATTCATCTCTGAAGATTCATCACAATTCCAGATGAAATTGTTTGAGAATATGAGTAAATATCAGTTTAAATCTATGAAAAAAATGGAAAAACAACTAAAAAAAGTTGCAAACCGATTACATGATGCTCGAGAGCAAATACACAAGATGAGTCCTCAAACAAAACATAATGAAAAATTCCAGGAATGCTGTGAAAATTGTAAGTATAGTGCTCCTGCTTATGTGAAAATTGCAGAAAGTTTTGAAGAAATCAGCAAAGATGATGGTTGTGCATGTATGGTTCCATGGAAACAAGGATACTATTACATCCCATTAGTTGGAGATAGCGAACACCGATGCACAGATAAAAAATGCAGTTATTATTGCATAGGGAATGAATGATGAAATTTAATATAATTGAAGAAAGCATTGTAGAGGAATTAAACAAGATTTATCCTGCTTTTAAAAAGGATTATATGGATTTAAGTATCCCTGCTACTGAAGTTAAGGCAAAACATGATTTAAGTAAAAAAAAGTATGATATCTTGAGGGAGGAAGTTAAAACTCGTGAAGGATTTGCACGAAGAGCAGACAATCGAAAACTTAGATCTAATAAGGTGTAAAAGGTGAAAACAATTATGATACTACAAGAGTGTAATACTGCAATAGAAAATCTTGAAAAATTAAGTATGATTTTGATACTTGATGATGATTTTTGTGTGAAAAAAAAGTATAATACTGCAAATAAGTATTTAGGGATGGTTAGTTCATTTTTGCATGATTTACGAAATAATCAGACAAATGAAAGATTAATGATAGCTATGGAATTATATGCTGAGGGGCTTGTGGATTTAAAAAAAGGATCTGAAATTGCATCAGTACCTATTCTGGACTTTACAAAGTGCTTGAATGAATTTGGAATAAAATGTGTTAAGGATAATGTTGAGAAATTTTCACAAGCAAATAATTGTTTTTTATTCTTAAAAGTTTGTATGCTAGATTTTCTAACCTATTTTGATGAATGTGAAGAAGAATTTGATGAAAAAGCTAAGGTTATACATTGTTTAAATATTTTAAATGAATTTTTTAAAGAGGAAGGTTGTGAGTGAATGGAAAAAATTGAAAAATTTATAAATAGATCATGGAGTGGTACAGAACGTGAAGCCTTGTTTATTTTATGTTATGATATTTTAACTGAACCTGAAATTCAAAATAATATAAGGGAACTTTTAAATGATTATGAAAAATTTATGGAAGTTCTTGATACTTTTATTGATGATAATGCCTTATTGTTTAATCCTATTTATGTGAAAAAAAATATTATCAGTTTATTGCACCAATTATGGAAATTGTCTGGTTCTAATTTAGAGGACTTACAAAAAAATATTGAAATTATTTACCCTAAAATTGATTAGTCAAAGTGGAGTGTACTAAAAAAAGATTATGCAATTTAAAGTGAAAAAATCTTGAAACAGAAGAAATCTACTCTAACCCCTTCTGGTATGCTTGAGGAATTGCAAGAGAAAATCTTGAAAAAAAATTGAATTTAAACAAAAGGGGCTTGGATGAATTTTGTGTGATGTTATTTAATAGGAGATGTTGTGATAATTAATTTTCTTAGAGATAAGGGGAGATATTGCGCAATCCCCTTTAAATATGGAAAATAATAGAGGTGAAAAAACAATGGTTAATATAGCTAAAATTGAAAGAGAATATGCAGTAAGATGTGTGGAGTGTCTTGAACCTGAAATTACAGATTGGATAAATACTTGTAAGGATGGTAATTGGGATATAAATGATTTAAAAGTTATGGGAAAAGTTTTTACAGAATACATTGTATTACAGGAAAGAGTAGTTGACTTATACAAAGATAAAGATGATATAGTAAAACAAACAATGGATATGGGGACAGATGCACAAAATGAGATAACACAATTATTACGAAAGTATTGTACAAAAAGCAATACAACCAATTTGATGCTTGTTGAATCTGAAAACATTGAAAATCTATTTAGGAATGAAAAAAATTTATCTGAAACAGCACGAACTTACTTTGAAAATCTTATGCAACAAATAAAAGGAAGAAACAGATAATGATTCATGAAATAAGGTTAAAACACAAAACTTATACGAAGAATTGGTATCTAAAAAGTGAAAAGGATTACACCTATGAAGAGTTAGATGCTTTAATGTGCAAAATCTTTGATAACTTAGAATTACTTCCTTTTACTTCTACTCGCGAGGTAGATGAAGGGTATCAGAAAATCATAAACAGAATGGTGGAAAATCATGGTTTTCTTAAGGTAAGATCCACAAACGAGGCAATGGATTTTCTTATACCTATTTTTTTAATGGAGTAAAAAAAGTGGTAATGAGGGATGATTTAGAAAAGTGTAAGAAGAAAAATAAGAAGTTGAAAAGACAAGTGCATAGGTTAGAAATTTGTTTAAAGCAGGTTTCAATTTCTTATTTGAAAGATTATAGAAAATAATTAAAAAAGAGGTTAAAATTGGAAAATAATGAAAACAGGAATATATTTTTATAGATTAGACTTGTATGGGGATGTACATTTCTTTATGAACTTTAAACAGTATAACAGTGAGGAATTCTTACGACAAGTTGATAATGCAAAAAACCATTCTGAAAAATACTGGATACCCTTCTTAAAAGACTTGTATGGATATGAATTAATCCCTATCATAGCTTATGCAAAACTGGGAGGTGAACTTGAATGGGAAATTTAAAAAACACATTTTTAACACATGAAAGTATTTGCACACTAATAATATCAGTAGGAGTAGCATTACTCTTATGTATGTTACATAAACAATTACATTATGATGTATTTATGGGAGTGGCTGCAGCACTATTGGGATCATTGATAATTCTAGCTAGTATTCTAATATCCATCCCTAAAAAGGGAAGAATAAAAGTTTTATGCTTGAATGAAAGTTATTACAAAATATTTTACACTTTTATAATTAGTATAATATCCCAGGCAGGATTATTAATTTTTAGTATTATAGGATTACTTGGTGCAGGGGGATACATTTTCAACTTCCTTTTCTTTTTTATTCTCACATCTGTAATAGGTTACTTATTATTAGATATTTATGTTTTCATACAATTATTAGACATAATATTCTTAAGAAAATAATAAAATGGAGTGTTGAGTTTGGATTCTAAAAAATTAGATAGTATTGTAGAAAAAAAGGGGGAAAGTGAAACAATAGAAATTCTAAAAAGAGATAGTCGGGTACTTGACAAGTATTACTGCCTCTTAGAAAATAGTTTAAATGATTTTAAGGGACAAAAAGAACGAACCTGTGAAATAAAAAATATGATGAGAGTACTGAATGCTCTTATGATGTTAATAGTAAAAAAGATTGAGAAATTTAAATAAAAAAAACATAACAAAATTTGCTTGGGATGATAAAATATATGGAAGCATTAGACTTTTTTCCTTATATACATTTAAGGAAAGGCCAAGGAATTGCAATCGCTGAAGGATGTGAAGCACTTGAATGTGGATATAAACATATATCCCTTCGTGCACCCCCAGGAACTGGAAAATCTGGGGTGGGGCGAACATTAATGGAATTTATGCTTAATGTGAGGGATTGGAAATCTTTTCTCCTTACTTCCACCATCCACCTCCAAAACCAGTACCAAAATGATTACAGTCAAAATAACCCTAATTTTGTAAATTTTAAAAAAATAACGGGTAGGAGAAATTATGATTGTAAATTAAGTAAATGTGTACTACGATGTGATGATGGATTGTGCAGAGATAGATTAAGTGATGACAAGCCTTGTCCTAATTATATGCATGCAAAAGATTTATTTATTGGATCTTTACCTAATGGTTTACCTACTTGTGATTTTTATGAAGCAAAAGAAAGAGCGATTCATGCAGATATAACTTTAATGAATTACCCCCTCCTTTGTACTGAAAACTTGTTTGGACATTCATATAAGAAAAGAAATTTCATGGTCTTAGATGAAGCACATAATATTGAAGACCAAATATTATTATTTGTAAAAGAATCTGTTGCAGAATCAACTCTACAAGAAGATTTAAGTGTAGAGTTTCCATCAAATTGGAGAAAAATTAAAGATGTAAACATGTGGGCAGAATGGATGTGGAATGTGGGTGAAAATTATGAAAGATTATATAATTTCACTAAAGATAGTAATGACCCAATAAAACAAGCGGAAATAGAAAGATTCCATGGTAAAGCTCAAACATTTAAATATAAAAGTGAAAAATTAAGTAATGTTAATTGTGAATGGGTTGTATGTCCTGATGAACACATTAATACTGTTGAATTTAAACCAGTACTTGGACAAGATTATGTGCCTGAATTAATCCTTAAATCTGCAGACCATCACTTGTACATGAGTGGTAGTATAAGTGATGTTGATTACCTATCAAATATGATAGGTGTGGATCCAAGTGAGATTTATGATATAAACATTGAAACCCCTTGGAACTTACGTGAAAGAAACCCTATATTGTATTATCCAGTTACTCGTATGCATGCAAAAGGTAATGATTTTGCACTTTTAAAAAGATTTAAGAAACTTAAACCTTACCTTGAATGGATATTCGATAGACACGCAGATGAGAAAGGATTAATACACACAAATTCCACTAAATATGCCTCTATCCTCTTAAAACTTTTTGAGGATGAACCTGAATTTTTTAATAGATTTATCACCTACCACCCATCCTCAGATAAGTATAATGATTTAAACCTTCCTACAAAAACAGAAGCAATACATCTTTTGAAAAAATCCAATGAACCGAAAATTTTAGTATCATATAGTTTATGGGAAGGGGTAGATTTACCTGATGATGATTGCAGATTTCAAGTTTTCACAAAGGCTCCTTGGTTAAATCCTAATGATGAAGTTGTGCAAAAACATAGAACCTTAGATCCAGATTGGTATAATAAAGTTACTGCACAAAAATTCATACAAGGAGTAGGTAGAGGTATGAGAAGCGCTGATGATACTTGTATGAATTATGTTCTTGATGAAGGTTTTGAAACAATTTTAGGGGATAATTCTCCTTTACCTATGCAAATCAGGGATTCAATTACAAAGTATCCCCTAAAAAAAGATTTCCATTTAATAAGAAATACAGATACTTATTTAACACAAGAAAAAATCATGGTGAGATGATAAAAAACATGGAAAATCTTTACGAAGAAGAGTTACATGCTCTTCAAAACAGTTTGGAAATTGCACGAAAAAATGCAATTAAATGGCAAGAAAAAGCAGTCGAATATGAACAATTACTCATAGAAAAATTAGGTGAAAAACCTCAATGAATGTTGAAGAATTAGTTCATATCTTGCAGAACGCAATTGATGTAGGGGATCTAGCTAGTGCACCTATCATGGTGGATTGTATTGATTCCTTACTTGATGTTGTAGGTGTACATGAGATTGAAATTATAGAAGAAGATAACACGGAAACATTTGCATTACTTCTTGAAACAGAAATCCTATGAGTTTTTCAATTCTTAAATGAGTAAAAAATAATTTGGATTGAAATAAATTATTGGATTTATAGTATTTGTAGATTATAATTGAAAAGAGGAGGTAAAAAGTATAATGTTTAAGTGCAGTGTAATAGACACAAGTGAATTTAAAAACATTTTTGAAGGATTAGCAAGAATTATTGATGAAACACAATTACAAGCAGACAGTGAAGGACTGCGATGTGAGGCCTTAAGCCGAGACCATGTAAGCTTTATTAACCTTGATTTTGAAAAGGACTCTTTCATGGAATTTGTGTGTGATGAACCTATGAAATTAAACATTAGTACTGATGAATTTTATAAAGTCCTTAAAAGGGCGAAGACTAATGATGAAATCTATTTGGAAGCTGATGAAAACAATATCATACTAACCTTTAAAGGTGATGCTACACGAAGATTCACAATAAGACAAATTGATCTTGAATACTCAAATCCTGGGATGCCTAAATTACCTTTCACCATTAAAGAAATCCATACAAATTTCAGTATATTCAAACAAGGGGTAGATGACTGTGAAATGTACAGTGACAAATTCACACTCATGTTTGATGAAAATAATATAGTTATTGAAACTATGGAAGGAGTTGGAGAAATCAGTGAAAAGTGGGTGCATAATGAAACGAATATAAGTCCTGCAAAATCTACTTACAGTTGTGAGAAAATCAAAGACTTCCTTAAAATCAACAAGGTAACTGAAGAATTAATTTTGTCCTTAGGAGAAGATATGCCGCTCCTATGTAATTTGATTGGGTCTTATGTGGAAATACAATTCATGTTAGCACCTAGAATTGAAGCAGATTAAGAAGTGCCTATGAAGAGATGGAATACTGAATAAAACTCTACAAAAATTTTATTCCATTTCAGAGGACAAAATATGGTCTGGAAAGATTGGAAGTAATTATGGAAAAAATTTATCAGTAACATAAAAAATTTAGAATTTAGAAATTTTATACGAACAAAGATTAAAAAGAATATTATTTTAGGAAAAGAAAAATCATGAAGAAGTTTGCAGCAGTATTGTTAATTATAATGTTAATTTTTAGTTTAATCATCTCATTATTTTTAGCATTTTTATCAGTCATTGCTTCAAACTTTTTAGGATTTAATGGGATATTTTGGTGGTTATCAACTATCATCTTATTCTTAATCTTTTCAGGCCTATTTACATTTATAAATTATTATTACTACTTTTTAAACACTTGAGGATTATATTTATTAATGAATAACATATTTAACAATTTAAAAAAGAAAAAATTATACATTTTCCCAATCAGTGACCTCCACTTAGGTTCACCAGCCTGCAATTTAGATTACTTTGATTATTGGAAAACTGTATTCAAGAAAACACGGACAAAAAACAAGATTATCTACCTATTAGGTGATATGATAGATTTCCAAAGCCTCCGAGTAGGTGCATGGGATTTTGATGCTACAGCAGATGAACAAATCTTACATTTACAATACTTACTTAAACCCTACAGAAAGTATATTCGCTACATTGTCCCTGGAAACCACACACTTAGAGGTAAGAAAGATTTCAATTTAGATATTGGTCGAGTAGTAGCAGACAGATTAAATGTACCTTACAGTTCTACTGATTTCTTCGATACCTTAGAAATAGATCACAAGCCTTTTGTAATTTATGGAAAGCATGGGACAAGGTTTAGTAAGAATCAGAAACTTGCAGAAAAAAATTTTATCGCAGATTGTGCAGGAGTAAATGCAGATCTTTGTTTGCAAGGACATAATCATTATGCTTCAGGTTTTGATAGTGTTATTAGAACAGCACAAAACTTAAAACTTAGATATTATGGTTTTACTGGAAATTATATTCAATATTATAATAGTTATGCTCGAAGAAAAGGATCTACAGTCATGCCAGAATCATTTATGAAATTCAGCATAGATAAAAATTTGAAAGTTAATTGGCAAACATTCAACATTATTAAAGAGCGCCCAGACCTGATTTATTATGGTGATTAAATTATGGGAAAATGGGTTGAAGCAGTTAAAGATGGGATGGTGTTACAAGGGATACAATTAGACATTACAAGTATTCCTTTAGATATTTATCTTAAAGTAGGGGACATTTTACATTTTTGTTATATTGAAAAAGAAGATGATGACTTACTAATTGTAAGTGAAACAACTAGTGAATTGAATGAGGAAATTAGAATTATTAACACAAATGAAATTTCACATATTGCAATCTGCTATGTAAAACAATTAACCCTTGAGGGTGATGAAGATGTGATGTATACATGAATGAAAAGGATTTACGAAATCTTGAAATTATTATACTTTTATGCATTATACTTGCAAATCTTTTAGTGGCGTATTATCTTTATACTCCTATAAATAATCCTAAAGAGATAGAAGCAGATGATGTAATAATTGTAATTGATAATAATTCTAACTTGGAGAAGGTAGCTGAAGACCATTATGTTGACATCCATGAGGGGATGGATGTGGAGATTTATAGGAATGTATCAAGTTTGCATGCTTGGTTAGTTTCACAAAATTTCACAGGAAAACGATTTCAAGATCACCATCAAAGAGGTGAATATCAAGGGATTTATGCACAAAAAACATCAGGAAATCAAATTACAGGTGAACAAACAATTAACACATTTGTAGTGTATTATAATCCTCGGAAACATATTATTGTCACGATTTATAGTGAGAACGATGATAACTCTGCATTAGAATATGTGCAGGATTTAAAAAATAAGGAATAAAATAAACACAATGAAAGGAAAAAACATAGAAAAACAAATCAAAAACATAGCAAAGGGGAAGTATGAAAATTATTTAATGAAATCAATTGATTACGAGCTACCAGCTTGTGATTTAATTATCAATAAAGGAAAAGATGAAGAGCAAATATATCCTAACCTTAATGAGGTGAACTTATTTAGTCAAGGATTCATGGTTATACGCAGTATTGATCCTCGAATTGATAGTACAAACATAGACTATATAGACATAGAAACATTAGAATTTCAGGTGAGATGATTTTTAAGAATACAGCAATGACTGACTGGAGATGTGAGCAGAAGCTTCGACTTGCAGATATTATAGGGACACGATGTCATCTTCATGGTGAAGATAAGCAAATGCTTTACCATTTAGTGAAAACTTTCACCAATTTCCGGGAATTATGTGCAAAATGTAGTAATGAACAAATCATTGCATCCTTTTGTTTTTATATTATGAAGAATCGTGATTCAAGACGACAAATCTCAGATTATGCTGTTTTGAATGAGTATGAGTTAACTGAGAAGGTATACCTTACAATTCTTACAAGATTATGCAATTATTATCAACGGAAACTATTATTACAACGAAATATTGAACAAAAGTAAAGTAAAAACTGTGAGCCCTGCGACAAAGTTGCAATATAAAGTGAGGATAACTTAATTCCTCAAAATCTCATCTACAAATTATTTTTTAAGGAGAAAACATTGAGGGGTTCACAAGAAAATTATAGTATAAAAAAAATTAAATTTATGTCAGAAAAGAAAAAACAAATCATCAAATTCAAGAAATGTCCTGAGTGTGGATGCAAAAACTTGGATGATGATAAAAACGAACTAACCTGCACACAATGTGGATTAGTTCTACAAGGCACAAACCCATATGTGGGACTTAGAAAGATTGAGTACCCTCTAGGATATTATGTATGAACCTCCCATTTATTCTTCAAAAAATTATTAGATGAGCAAAATAAAACTTTTTTTAAATATAAAACAATTTTTAACGAGGAAAAAACAAGAATGGATAAAAACAATTTTACAACAGCACTTACAGGAGTTTTACTTGCACTATTCTCATATTTAGGTATTAGTCAAGCAACCAGTAATATATTACTACAAGCATTAGCTCCTTTTATCTCCATTGCAATAGCTTACATTATGAGTTATTTTAATGAAAAATATCCATCAAGCTGGGTAACATCTGTTTCCATCTTAAATGATATAGGAACAGGTACTGAAGACGAAGATGGGATTTAAAAAAATAGATCAAAACACTAAACATTTCCAGAAAGGCAGTAAAATTTACAATGAAAACAATTATGGACAAATTTTATGGTTGTGTGGATTTGTAAAAACAAGCCTAAGTAATGCACTATTTGTTATAGGAGTCACCTTATTTTTTAATGGACTCACAAACGCCCCTGCTTTCAGGGGTTGGGAGTGGAGTGCTATGCTATTTGGAATAGCATCATTCATATTAGGCCTTGTAGTTATATATATGATTGATAAACGTCGTGAAACTCTTAAAAAAGAGGAATATGGACGAAGAGATGAAGATATTGACAAAAAAATAATAGATTCTCAACTCCAACAAGACTTAGATTTACATGGAATTGTTCAAGAAGCTGCAAAGGAAATGGTCAAAAAAGCAATGAAAGAAGAAATAGCAGAATTGAGGGAAGTAAACTGTGCAGACAAGAATGAGAAAGAATTGTCTAACTTCCAAAAAGATGTGCTAGAATGAATAAGAGTAAATTTACAGAAGAACTGCAAAATGAACTCATCGACAACTATGAAGCAGGATTACCTCTTACTTGGGCTTCTACAAAGGCCGGTGTAACTCGAAAAACTGTCTACGAATGGTTAAATAAGGGGAAAGAAGAACAAGAAGGAGAATATTACGATTTTTACATTAATATGCTAAGGGCTAGAGCAAGATTTGTAGCAGTACATCTTGCTGCCCTAAATGAAAGCACCTCTGATAAAACACACCGATACCTCCTTGAAGTAACAGATCCTGAAAACTTTGTAGTATCAAATAAATTAGAACATTCAGGGGGAGTTTCAAATACAAATATTGAAATAGATCCAGAGTTGCTTGATGAGATTATTGCAGAAAAAAAGAAGAAATATAGCAAAGAATGACACAAGAAGAAGATTTAGAGTATACAAGAACAGATTTGTATGCTTTCTATCGATACTATGTTGCTAGAACATTTAAAGATAACCTACCTGCAACACACATTGATGTGCTTGCAGGAAAACTATTAGAATTATATCGGGGGGATTTTCATAGATTATGTGTAGCGATGCCTCCTCGACATAGTAAATCCAGTCTTATTACATTAGCATTTCCGCTATGGCTGATTTTTCATGATGCATCACTGAATATTTTAATTGTGAATAATAGTGCAGCTTTATCAGAAAAATTTGGTATAGCCCTTCGAGAATTGATTAAAAAGTTTGGGAAAGAATTTAATGTTTATTTATCTGATGTGAAATCTTCATCCACATATTTAATGTTCACAAAAGATGATGATGAATTATGTACAGGAAGTATAAGGTTGGTAGGTGCAGGAGGATCTATTACAGGGCAAGATGTAGATATGCTTATTATTGATGATCCTTACGAGGGTTTTAATGATATTACTCCTGGTCTTTTAGAGAAAAAGATTAATTGGTTTAAAACAATTATTGAGCAACGTATAGAACCCCAAACAAAACTAATACTTTTACACACACGTTGGAATAGTAATGACTTACAAGGATACTTAAAAGAAAATGAATCTGAAGATTATGAATTCATAAGTTTCCCAGCATTATACCCTGATGGTGAACCATTATGGCCTGAAAGATATACTAAAGAGGAATTAATTAAGAAGAAAGAATCTTTAGGTGAACGATTATTTAATGCTATTTACCAGCAAGAGCCATTAGATGATAAAGGTGATTTCTTTAATTTGAATAAGATTCATTGGGCAAAACCAGAAGATTATGAAATTGAAGAAAAATGTAGAGCATGGGATATAGCTTCATCTACAAATAATTCAAACGATTTCACAGTAGGAATAAAGATGGAGCGAACCAAAACTGGAAACTACATCATATCCGATATGGTTAGGGGTAAGTTTGGTGATGAAAATAAAAGTATGATACAGGATACAGCAGAAACAGATACGCCAAATACAACTATTACGATTGAAACAGGTGTAGCTGCTGCAGGAAAATTATTATTCCAAGAATGGGAAGAACAACTAGAAGGATTCTTAGTAGAAAGGGCGGAAGCTATAGGGAGCAAAATAGACCGTGCCACACCATTAAAGAATGCAATCTTGGATAAGAAAGTGTATATAAACATCTATGATGCTAAGGATAGGGAAAGTATGATACAAGAATTTAAAAGTTTTCCAGAAGGAAAGCACGATGATATAATAGATGCTTGTGCTCATGCTTACAATTACTTAGCATATGATGAAGATAACGATTACACTCCAGGTTTTGCAGTAATACAATTAAATGGAAGGTGAATTTTGGTAAATTTTATACAAAGAGTACAGAAAGCAGTAACAGATAGGATACCATCTATTCGCCAACCAGCACCTCAAAGCTCTACAGAAAAATTCATGAACGAGTATGGATGGCTAATCAAACCTAAAAACAAAGGAGCAGGTGTAGGGTGGCATGTATACTATCAAGCAATGGATAATGTTTGGGTTAATGCTTGCATACAAACCTACATTGATGAAGTGATAAATTTAGGATTTACAATCAAAGATCCAGAGAAAAAATCACAAAATAAAACACATATTAACTATTTACAAGATTTATTCCATTATCCAATGGGGTACACCTCTTACGATACTTATGCAATGTATCAAACTTTGATGTGGAAATCTTACCTGGGACTTGGTGATGCTTTCAGTGAAGTAATCTATGATTTCCAGTATTCAAATGTACCGATTGGTTTAAAACATATTCCAACAGAATGGATGCAATACTACCCCGATACGGATCAATGGGGATTTCGTGCGGACACACACAGATTTGAAGAAGGTGAACTCATACATGTAAAAGATCCAGATATTAGAGGTTCAGTATGGGGTGAATCTAAGATTGATGTTATAGCTAAAGATTTAACTATGGATATCCTTGGCCAAAACCATACTTTAGGAATACTTGAGAATGATGGTTTAGATCCATCAGGTGTAATTGAGTATGATAAAGATATCAAGCCACAAGTATGGGAGCGTGAACTTAAAAGATTAGAAGCTGATGCTCAAAATCATGGAAAAGGGACTATAATTTTGAAAGGTGCTAAATATAACCGTGCAGGTGTAAGTAACAGGGATATGGAGTACAGCAACTTGATGAACAATATCAGGGATAGAATTATAGCAACTTATGGTGTTCCGCCTGCTAAAGTGTCAATTATTGAAACTGCAAACCTTGGTTCTGGGTCTGGCAATAGTCAAGACAAACAATTTAAAAAGGAATTGAAAGGTAAAGCTAAGAATTTTGAGGATGCTTTCACAAGAGTGATGGGAAAAGGAGAATTCCAAGAGATTTTTCAATATAATGATTTAGATATTGAAGATAAATTACAAAGAGCACAAATTGAAGACATACAAATCAAAAATGGAAGCTTGACGATAAATGAAGTGAGAAGTGCTTATGGTAAAAATCCTGTTGATTGGGGTGATGCCCCATTATGAAGATTATACTAATTTTGAGGGGGTCGAGCCCATTGAAGTTTGAATAGGAAATCTAAAATAAGAAATAGAAGGATAAAAATTTTATGGACAAAGATGAAATAAAACTAAAACAATTTAAAATCACATCACTCCTCAAAAAAGACATGCAAAAGGATGAAAAAGCAGAGTTAGAGGATGATGGTTCATTAATACTTCGAGGGGTTGCAAGTACAAATAGTCCTGATTTAGAAGGAGATGTTATTACTCGTGATTGTATTGCGAGCATGAAACAACAAGCAGAACAACTAAACATCCATGCAGATCACATATACAACATGGACAATGTAATAGGAAATATTCTCCGAGTATGTGATACTGATGATTCTGTGCTCAAAATCGAATTCAAAATCATGCCAAGTTATGCTTACACTATAAAAGAATTCTTAGATACGGGAATAAATTTAGGTTTAAGTGTCGGAGGAATCATAAAAGATTACAAATCTGATTTCGATGATGACGGCAACTTTGTTGGTTGGACTATTAAAGATATACAATTATTAGAGGTCAGCTTAACACCTGTTCCTGCAAACTGGGATACTTATGGTACTGTCGAAGCTAAAGATGAAGATGATGTGGTTAAAGCAAAATGTTTATCAGGTGCATGTAACTTGATACGAAAAGATGTTGAAAAAAATAATAAAGATAATAAAGATATTATGAAAACTGAAAAAGAAGAAACTGTGGAAATGACAAAAGAGATTGTCAAAGAAGCATTACAGGAAATGAAAAAGGCTGAAGAGTTTAAAGCAAATCAAGTCACCAAAGATTATGTTTCCAAAATGCTTGAAAAAGCAACAAAATCTATCAAGGATGATTTGATGAAACAAGTTACAAAACTTGTAAGTGAAAAAGAATTCGATAGTGAATCCTTTAAAAAGGACTTACTTGAAGAAATCAGCACTGAAGAAGAATTCGATGCTGATGCCTTTAAAAAGGACTTACTTGAAGAAATCAGCACTGATAAAATTGATATGACTGCTTTTAAGGAAAGTGTAATCAAAGAACTCACTAAAACCCAAGAACCAGAAGAAATCGAAGAAGTGAAAGAATTTGATGCAGAAGCTTTTAAAAAGGATTTACTTGAAGAAATCAGCACCCTACAAACCACCGATGTTGATGAACTTAAAAAACAAATACATGAAGAAGTTGAATCTGAAATCTTAAAAGATTTAGGAGCAAAACGCGAACCAGAATCTGTTCAAAACACAAAAAACAAATCTGAAATTACAGAAGGAAACAAGATAGGAAAATTCAACCAACGTGTAATGAGCATAGAAGATATCAGTAATGAAATGTTCTCACAAAAGACTAAGAACAATCCATTCAAACGAGTATACCAAGATATTCAAGATTCTAAATAAATAGGAGAAATAAAATAATATTATGTCAAGTTTAGAAGATTTAAAGACAGAATTTGCAACTAAAGAGCAAATACAAGAATTAGCAAAAGCAATGGCTACTACAAGTACTGCTAATGATATGATAACTGTTGAATATGATCCAGATTTACAAAAGAAAGTATTCCATAAAGCACCATTTCTTTCTTACTTAGAACAAAATGGATTAATCACATCTGCAGAATCATATGAAGTAGGATATAAGGTTAAAGAACAGAAAACCACTGCATCATTTATTAATGAAGGTGAAGATATACCTGCACATGATCCTGCAGGTTTTAAGGCTGAAATAGCTAAAATGAAAACACTTGTTTATCCAATTGAAATGAGTGATCTCCTACAAGCAGGTATGCCTGATTATGATATTTTCACAGATGAGGTTCAAGATGGTTTCCTTGATATGAGTCAAACCAAAGATATTAAATTACTCCAAGGAAATGAAACCAGTAATCCTAAAGAATTCACAGGATTTTTCAACACCATCCCCTCTGAAACTACTACAGATTTGAAAGGGGAAACAATTACTGTAGATGCGATTGATATTGCAGCACAAGAAGTAATTGATAATGGAGGTAACCCTTCAGCAATCATCACAACTGCAAGTGTGGGAAGACAATTAAACAAACTCTTAAGTGATAAGTACAGATACTTAGACAAGTTAGAACTAACTTTTGGTGCAAGAGCAACAGCATATAATGCTCCAGATGGTAATCAAATACCTATTATCATAGATCCAAACATAGATACTAAAACAAATGGTGAACAATTAGCATTTATTGATAATGATACTGTACGTATGAGAGAATTAGCACCTATTAGTTTAATTGAACTAGCTAAAACCAAATTAAGTACAAGTAAAGTATTATTTACCTGGTTCACATTCTATAATCGTGCAGGATACAGAAATGGTTATATTAAAAACATTGGATCTGATATAACTCCCTGAGGGCAATGAAGGTGCTGAGAGTAAAGGCACAGTAAGCATCACAGTAAATGATGGAACTACTGCAGTATCTGGTGCAAAAGTATTACTTACAGATACAACAACAACTACTAAAACCTTTGAATCCAGTGCATCTGGAACAGCAGGAGGATGTAGTATAAGTGATGTACCTTATGGAACATACAAAGTAACTGTTTCAACAGTACCTTCCGGTTATACTGCAAAAACCAGTTATGATAATCTTATTGTAGATGCTGATACAGAAACATTAACAGTTGCATTAACTGCCTCATAAATGGGGTAGTTAGTGCATTTTTTTTATGAAAAATGAGGGTAAAAGTAGATGGTTGATATAGATTATGGTAAAATAAGAAAATATCTAAAAGCAAACAAAGTAACAGATGAATATAATGATGAAGATCTAGCTAGTTTGTACACCTCTCACCTCAATTACATCCTTAGTACAGTAGGAATTAGCTTAAACGAACAAACACAACAAATAACTGATATAAACAATAGAAACTTTAACATTCCAAATTATTTATTACCTAATTACCCAGTGAAAGAAATTACAGTAGTGAAATTAGATGATAAAGTTTTAGATCCTGAAGATTATTTTGTAGATAAACAGAATGGAATAATCCGATGGAAACAAGAACTAATTGGGAATGTACTAGAAATCACTTTTATTACAGAACCAGATGAATTCATTATAAATTTAATTAGAACAATCCTTTTGGATATGATATTATACGATGCTTCCGACAACACTGATGAAATAAGCACAGTAAAAGAAGGAGATGTGAGTGTAACATACAATACAACAAACAGCACTGGAAACAGAATAAACACTAACATGAATGATTTGTTAGATGTAATCAATAGTGGAAAGGCAAGACTAATAAAGTGATTGTATGGTTTTTTTTCCAAATGAAACATTTGAATTATGGGAACCATACTTAAGTAAAAAGGATTATGATGAATACACTGGAGAATCCATAAAAAAATATGAATTTAAGGGAACTTGTCCTGCAGATTTTCAAACATTAACTCACTCTGATAGTAAAAGAGAGTTTGGAGAAATCTTAGAAGATTCATACAAAGCATACATCCCCCTCATAGCACCTATTACCCCTTACACCATTATACGGATTCAGGGAGAAGAAAGTACTTATAGTATTCGGGGAACTCCTGTAAAAAATAATCATTTTCTCCATCATATAAAAGTCATCTTAGAAAAAGAGAGAATACCGAGCAGATTATGAATATTAATGTACAAATTTCACAGAGTTTAGAGCAAAAGTTAGATGCGCGATATGATGAAGTATTGAGTGATGCCCTAAATGAAGTGACAGATCAATTAGCAAGAGATATGCAGATGGAAGCTCCAGTTGATACAGGTTATCTTCAATCAAGTATAGCTGCTGAAACTGGTGGAACTACACAAAAAAGTGTCACTTGTGGGGCAGAATACTGGGTGTATGTGAATTATGGAACATATAAAATGGCTGCTAACCCATTTGTTGATAGAGCAATAGCAAATATGGTTAGTACAGGTACAATCGATACTGCAATTATGAACGCTCTCAGGGCGCATAGTATAATATGAATATATGTGAACATACAATACTTGAAATCCTAAGAAACAATATCCTCTTTAATGGGGAAATTGTTCCAGTAATTGTAAGTAAAAGATTTAAGGATACCACTCCTTCTATCACCATTGAAACTACCACCACTAATCCTGTAAGTGAAAGATACTCGGATGTTTGGTTGTTGCCTTTAATTTCATCCCACCCTCTCTTTGATGGGACAGATCCTGAAAAATTGTATGCTCAAGAAGTAATTGTAACTGAGGAGCAAGCTACGATGAGAGTGAATGTTTGGGCAAATACTGAAAAGGAAAGACAAGACATCAAAGATGAGGTAAAACATCTTATCAATCAAGCATTAGCTTTCCATTACAAGTACTGTACAAATTTTAATAAGAAAACAGAAATCTGCAATACAACAAATGAAAAGTGCAAAGTGATTGATAATATTTCAAGTTTAGCAGTGAAAGGAAACTGCATAGAACCTGAAAAATACCAGTATGAATCTATTCTTAAAAAAAATAAGATCAAAAATGGTACAGTAGAAATCTATGCAGAATATGATCAAGATAATTATGATTTAAACCCCCCAATACTTAGAACAGTACTGAAAATGAAGATGACTTACTATGATTCCTACCAAAAAGGAGGATATGGAACTGAAGAATTTAACGTCGAAATGGATGTGTAAAAAAGAATGGAAGATGAAAAGAAAGTAGAAACAAAAGAAAAATCTCCTGTGAAGAAAAAGGAAAAAGTAGAGGAAAAACAATCTCTTGTAGATCTTGTTCAAAACTCACGTGAATCCAATTCCACAATTGTAGGAGCATTAGCATCAGCTGATTTGTACAACGAATATGTACAAGAAGTGAAAAACAAAGAATTAGGAATAAAATTACCCTTAAAATATACAGAAAAAGATTTCGAGAAAATGATAACCGATTATTTAAACAAAGGTGCGAAGCTAATGATGAAAAAGGGAGAATAATTTTAGATGGCAACAAAAAAAGTAAGTCCATATATAAGTTTAGGTGAAGAAGACACTAACCCCTTACTTGATGGATCTGGTAGTGAGATAGCAATATTCATAGGACCCTCAAGCAACCCCTCACCTACAACTATTACAAAAGATAGCTTAAAAAAATATGCAAAATATGCGAAAGCAGCAAAAACAGTAGAGGCTGGAGGATTAGGGTTAGATTCTAATATTGAAAACAACCCATTATTGCAGGTTGTGAAAGATTTCTTTGTAGAATCTGCAAAAACAAGTACAAATGATACTGGTGTGAGTTATTGTTATGCAATAGATTTAGGTAATGCACCTACAAATGCATTACTCCAATCTGCACTGGAATTATGCGTGATGAAACCTGAAATTACAGTAATAGCAATTACAGGATTAAAAAACACAACCGACAACACATACATCGGATTCAATTATGAATTCATGATGGCAACAGCACAATATCTCAAAGACCAACGTGATAAAACAAGATTACAAATTGCCTATTTCCAAGCACCTGCAGATAAAACAGATGCAGACTTAATAAGCATGACAATGGGAAAACTCACAACAGATGGAAATAGAGATACTACAAACATTATTAGGAATAGTAGAATCAATATTGTAGAAAATAAGTACTTTGGAAGAACTATTGCAAGAATCTGTTTAACTCCATATTATGAGGAACCCGGATACAATTATTATCGTACAATAGAACCTGCAAGCACAGATGACGCAGTGGAATATTTCACAGAAAGAACACCAGATGAAGAAGACGCTTTATGTGAAGCTGGAATAATCTTTAACAGAGATGAAGAATACTTAGATCCAATACGTCCTTGTATCTGTTTAGCAACAAGTACAGCATATGCTTATGCAGATATGGATCGCCCAAACGATGCACTCCTACATGCAAGAAGAAATGCAGACCACCAATTACGTCAATTAGTTAAAATAGTAGCCATACAATTGAAACGTAATGAAACAAAAACTAACATCAGATATGTGAAAAGTGATTGTGAATCCTACTTAGATACAGAGTACAAATCTGGTTATATACAATCTGATTATGGTGTTGAGATTACAGAAGCATTTGAAGATCCATATAAATTATATTTAAAAGCTAATATTACTCCGGTAAACAGTACACAAGCAATTATAATTAGTGCATATATTGGTTATCCTGCAGCAAGAGTATCTGATGAACTCACAAAGGTAGCAGCAACATCAGAGGAGGAATAAGTATATGGTAACTACAGATACTAGTCAAGAATCACCATCATCCTATGACCTTGTAGAAGTACAATGTGAAGGTATAGGTAAAATTATTTGTAAAGGATTTAAATTCACCAAGAAAATCAAAGCAGATGGAAAAGAAGATTGCAGTAACTATGATTACTATGATTGGATTTTATCTAATAGGACTTATGAATGGGAAATCACAGAACCAATGGATTATGATTGGTTCGATAGTCGATTTGATGAGCAAGTGACAGATAAGAAAGGATTAGCAATCACAGGATATGCTGAAAACGATAGTAGTGAATGGATTCCTAAAGAAAAATTTTTAGGATGTATTATAACAGAAACCGGTCGTGAATTCAGTTCAGGGATTAAAAGAACAATAAAAGGAAGTGCATTAAGTGCACAAAACTTAAGCACTTCCTAAATTTTAAGGAGTTGTAGATGGGAATAGAAAGAAAAACGAAGGAAGAAGTAGATGTAAACAGTTTCTATAATAAGGAGATGCTGCCGCAAGACCTTAAACAAATACCAATCGAGGTCTTAGATGAGAATGCACAAATCTTAGTTGAAAGGGTGGAAGCAGGAGAAACATTAATAGATGATGAATATGCTGAAGTTAGAAAAATCTTAAAGGAGTATCGTCCTTATATTGAAAAATACAAACCTGTAGAAACTGTAAAAGCTTATGAAAAGTTTGAAGAAAATCTTACAACTGAAAGAGAACTCTTAGACATCTTAGATTATGATGCGGGGGGAACAACTTTACACATGAGACTACCTGTGCATGGAAAAGAATACAAGGATTTATACTTCAAAATTCGTCCATTAAATGATAGTCGTGCAATAAAATTCAGTGAAAACCATATAGATTTATTTAAAGATTTGAAACCAAATCAAAGAAGAATTTATGAGAAAAATGCACGTGGAGAACCGATAAGTAAAGAAGAAGCAGATATTTTAAACAGTATCAATGATAAAATTGTTGAAAATCGTATTGAACAAAAAGCAGAACTTATTAACGAATTATTAGCATTCCAAGTAACTCCACCAGATTTTGATGGAGATATTGAAAAACGTAAGGATTTTTGGGAGAATAGTTTTCCATTTAATGCTAAAGTTTCCTTATTCATGAAAGTGGAAAGTATATTAGGTTTAACTGACGAATTTAACGAGAAACTTTTTCCAGATAGCTAATAGTTGGCAAGGAGAAGTCTATTTTAGAATTAGTAAACATTTAAACATACCTGTGAGTGAAGTTATTAAAAAGAAATTCACTCCAGATATAAAATTTTTAATATTTAAATACCACCAACAACTAATTTTTGAAAAAGAAGAAGCAGAGAAAATAAGAGATATGCAAAGTGAGATGAGAAGTAATGCCTAGCGCCGAAGATGTAATGATTATGTTTGAGGGGGTAGATAATGTTAGTAATGTTACTTCTGGAATTAAAAGTGAAATTAATGGAATAGGGTCCAGTGCATCTGCATCTGGAGGTTCTATTACGGGAGCTTTAAGTGAGGCAGCTTCATCTTTCGGTACGCTTAATGGAATTATTGCAAGTACTGTTGGTGTTCTTGCGGGTAAAAGTTTATCTGATTTAATTGTAGGTAATGCAGAAACAAAAGAAACAAACCAAGTGCTCCTTACAGGTATGGCTGATACTGAAAGTGGTGTTAATAGTCTTTATGATACAATTGATAATGCTACTAATCAGTCATTAGTTAGTATGAATCAATTAATTCCTGCATTAAAAACTTTCAGTGCAGAAACTGGGTTAAATGGATCTTCATTAGAAGAAGTTGTTCCACAATTTGCACAGTTTGGTTCATATATGCTTGCTATGACTGGCAGTAGTGAAATTGCTACTACTGCTATGACAAAGTTGAGTAATGGGATTTATGGGTCTTCACAATTTCTTAAGAGATATGGTATTAGTCAAGAAGTACTTAAAGAGAAAGGTTGGAGTGGTCAGGAAGATGATGTAACTGGTTATATGGATGCAGTTATCAAAGCGATTGGTAATACTAATGAATTCATGAATACGACTGAGGGTGCAGTAATGACTCTTAACAAGAGATTTAGTACTGCAGGTAAATCAATTGGTGAAGAAGTTATCCCTATGATTAAAAAAGCTGCTCAAAGTTTAGTTGCATTAAATGATTGGTCAGGAGGACAACTTTTTAAGGACTTTCTTTATTTAGCATCAGGTGTAGATATTCTTATAGCTGGTTTGGGGCAATTTACAGTAATTGTTAAAGGTTTTGAAAGTGTAATTCAATCACTTAAAGCTTTTGGGGCTGTAGGTACTGCAATAAAATCAAAATTTGTTGGAGCAGATAAATTAGCTGAAGGTGCTTCTAAAGACAAAGAAGCAGCAGGAAATGCAAAAGTATCGGCAAGTAATAAAGAATTAACTGTAAGTAATGCAGGATTAGCTTCAAGTAATGCTGAAGTTGGTACTAGTTTTGAAGCTTTAAATGCTATTAAACAATCTACATCAAGTGTTAATGCCTCACTTATAGGTGAGAATGAAGCACTAATTGCAAGCAATCAAGCATTATCTGAAAGTAATGCTACTGCAGGTGCAACTGGAGAGGTAGATGATGTTTTAGATTTAACTGATATGGAATTAAATAGTGCTGCAAGTCATGCGAATACAGTACCTGTTGCAAAAGCACAAAGTGTTCCTACAAATTTAGGTGCAATTGAGAGTGAAACATCACAGGTTGAAAAGAATACTTCATCAATACTAAAGAACAATACTGCTAAATCTGGTTTGAAGAGTAGTGAGAATAATTTAATTAATGGTGTAAAAGATACTGCAGGATCCCTAAGCAAAGAAGGGGAAATGATGGGAGATGTAGCGGGCACAACTGGTCTTTTTGGCTCTGGTATAATGGCATCAATTGGGCCATTACTTGCTATAGTAGCAGTAATAGCAGTTGTGGTAGTCTCAGTTTATGAATTAGGAAAAGCTTTTGGATGGTGGAGTGATGTAGGATCTATGATAGATTCTATAAAATCTGGTGTTCAAAGATTATGGGCAGCATTCACCGGTTCGTCTGCAGTTAAAGGAATTGTAAAAACATTACAGATGGGATTCCAAACCCTTAAAAATATTATTGTAGATGTAGGTAGTGTAATCTCTACAGTTTTTGGTGAAATCTTTGGATACATGGGTAGTAGTGATCCAGTGAAAAATATAATTAATAGTTTTGGAAAATTACAACCAATAATTAATGGTATTAGTAAAGCGTTCCAAGGAGCATTTAGTTTTATTAACAGTATACTAGCTAGTTTCATGGATCAGTGGAATGTTTTTGCAAATAGTGATTCTGGTCAAGAATTATTCGCAGCCGTTAGACAAGCTTTTCAAGCAGTAGGTCAAGCTTGGAATCAATTACAACCTGCAATAGGACAAATTGTTAGTGCTTTTGGACAATTATTTGGAGCTATTACAGGTAAAAGTAGTGGTGGGGGTTCATCCAATATTGCCGCCATAATGGTTCAAGTATTAATTTTAGCATTAAAAGGAGCAGTTGTAGTTATACGTACATTTGCAACCGCGATACAAATAGTAGCATCAGTGATTAGTGCTGTTGCAGGAGTTATAACTAGTATTGCTGGTGCTATAAACTGGTTACGGGGAGCATTTAGGAATATAGGTGCTTCAGTACAACATGCAGGACAGATGATAGCGAACTTCCCAAAATATCTAGCTAACCTACCTGGAAAAATAGGACAATTCATCACATCCTCTTTACAAAAGATTCTACAATTTGCATCTAAGATGAAAACAAATGCGATGAAAGCTGGAACGAATTTCCTTAATGGAATAATAAATAATATTAAAACCTTACCTAGTAAATTATGGAATACCTTACTTAAAGCAATACAAAAGCTTTTACAATTTGATACTAAAGGAAAAGTCGAAGCAGTAAAAGCAGGGATGAATATTGTAAATGGTGTGATTAACTGGGTTAAACAATTACCTGCAAAAATAGGGCAATGGTTTACAAGTGCGGTTGGAAGAATCTTGAACTTTGTTGGACAAGCATTAGCAAATGCTCAACAAGTAGGTATGAGTGCAGTAAATGGTGTGATTAACTGGGTTAAAACATTACCTGGTAAAGTTTATAATGAATTTATAAAAATTGGACAAAAAATTCATGATTCAGTTTCAAGTGCAGTATCAGCTGCAACAAGTTTTGGATCTGATATTGTAAATGCAGTAATGGGAGCATTACACATTGCATCCCCTGGTATAATTCAAAGAAGTATAGCTAAAGAATTTGCAGATATACCTAAAAGAATAAGTGAAAGCAATAGTGATGCAGAAGGAAGAAGTAAAAGCTTTGCAGAAAGTATTAAAAAAGGATTTGGTAAACCTAAACTCAACGTTGGAACAGCATTGAACCTTAAAACAAATAATGCAAGCCCCATGGCAGATTATCAAAAACATTTGCAGAATCAATTAAAACTTAAAACACAAGCAGTAAACCTTGCAGCTGGTGGAGTAAAAGCTATTGGTGGAACTCAAATTGTGCAAAAACATGTTCATTTAAGTAAAGGTGCCGTACCTATAGATGCAAGGAATATGACACAACGTGAAGCTGAAAAAGTTGTAATAAGTGCACTTGAACAATGGGGAAACACTTCAACAACAACATCAACAAATGGGGGTGTATGAGTATGGCTAATGAAAAACATGAAGAAAATGTTGAAATTAATGGATTCTTATTCTATGCTCATGAAATCACACCAACTGAGTCATATAGTCGAAGAGAATTTAACAGGACAAATATTCTTGGAGGTAGTACCTTTGTTAGTAAAGGAGCATATGTCCCTAAAGAATTCACATTCAGTGCAGATGTAGATATAAACCCCCTCAAACCAGATATTTATGATAAAGCTTTTAGCTACATTAATAATAATCCCTGTACAGTCACATCAAGGTATATGGGAATGTTTACAGCTGAGGTGAAGATTAGTAAAACACATAATAAATCTAGTCCAGCAAATATTAGTTTAAGTATAAGTGTTAAAGAGATTCCTGAAACAACAGTAGAGGTGTAGGTGTGTGATTGAGGATAAAACAAGTATAACTGAAACACCTGCAAGCACAAACAAATATGTAGACACAGTAAAACCTGTGTATGGAGAATATCCTATAAAAAGGGTTTTAAATGAGGAGAATGTTGCTGAGAAAAAGAAGTTAGATAAAAAAAGAAAAGAAGCTGAGAAAAAGGCTAAGGAAAAAGCAAAAAATGCAGCTTCAAAATCTTCAACAAGCACTGATGAAGAGGGTAATACAGAAAGTACAAAATCTTCATCTACATCCTCATCCTCTTCAAACTCAAGTAGCTCCTCAAGTTCCAGTAGCTCCTCAACTGATTCTTCAAGTTCCAGTATGAAATCATCATCTAAATCTACAATGTCCTATGGGACAAATACTATAGGTGCAATAGCTGCTGGTAAGAAAGGAACAGAATCTGAAAAATTAGATGAAATCTTAAAAACCATTAAAGAGGATGACACTACTTGGACTGATGAAGATGGTAAAAAGAAAAAGAAAACTTTAGTCAAAGAAGATTTATCAACATCAAAGGCGCAGAAAAATCCTTTTGTGGAAAAAATCCTAAGACCTCTACAATCTTCAATGAAAGAAGGAATGTTAGAAGTGTACGAAACTGATGAGGAAAACTTCACTCCTTATGAATCTACACCTGAAGAAGATGAAAAAGATAAGGATAAAGACACTGAAGATGAAGAGGAGGACACTGATGATGAAGAAACAAGTGGTGAAGATGCAACAAGTGATGAAGAAGAAATCACTTATCATCAAGGAGAAATCCTTAGTACCTCCTACTATCCTTTTAATTTTAGCTACACTTTTGATACGGATTACACTGAGGGAACAGGTGAATCAAAGGTAGATTCATATATATTCACTGATGAAGATCTAAATTATATTTACAAAGGTGTACGAGTCTTATTGAAGCTGGGTTGGTTACAATTTGGTGAAAAGTTACCGACAAATGATACTGAATTGAAGAAAATCAAAGCAGATATTACAAATAGTGTGACTGCAAAGATTACAAAATTATTCAATCAAAAATGGGCATCACAGAAGAAAGCATATAAAGAATACGAAAAAACAAAAGCCGAACAAGAAGCAGCAAAAGCTCAAGCAGAAGCAAGTTCATTAACAAGCGACACGGATGAAGATAGTGGTACTACAACTGAGGAGAATTAGATGGTAAAGAAGATTAAAGCAGGAAAATCTAGTAATTATTACACTCGACAATCTAATGGTAATTATATCCTCAGAAAAAAATCTGGACAAATCATAACAGTTATTAAAAAGGGTTCGGCTCGTGCTAAAAAAGTAAGTCAAAGAGCAACAACATCTTCAGCAAATAGAATAACAAAGAAAGTAAGTAGTAAGAAATCTTCAAGTAAAAAATCTACATCATCATCTTCATCAAGTTCGTCATCATCTAGATCCTCTGAATCTTCAAGTTCAACTGGAAGTACAACGAGCACTGATGGTACAAGTACAGATTCAACATCAACTGAAGAAATTACTCCTACTGGAATTACAATAACATTAAAGCAGTCACTTAAACAAAGCAAAGAAGTGATGAAACAAGTAATCAAAGAAAACATCGATGAGGAATATGAAGAAGCTACTACTGGATTAACACATTCCTTACATGGTTTTATATGTGATAGTCAATTTACTTTAGATGGGTCTGAATTAACACTGGGAGCTTATGATAAGTTACTAGCTAAAAGTGATAAATTAACGTATACTGAAATGTTACGTTCACAAATCCTTGATGAAGTGATTATGACTGCTGGTTTAATACCTGTAGTGGATTTCACAGATTTAACTGATGAAGTGATTAGTTGGACAAGTGTATCCTCATCAGGCAGTAAGGATAGTGGTGATGCTCAAGGTGATGGAAGTATGACAGAACAAGAGGCTTGGGATTGGGCTAAGAAAGTACCATACAATCATGGTACTAGTACTCATGATCCTAAGGAGGCTTATGATAAACTTAATAGTGGTACTGGTGCTGATTGTTATAGTTTAACAGCTGCATTGTATTATATTTTTAATTATAAGGTTGGTATTAAGGCACGAGATATTTGTTATCATTCTCCTTATGCAAGTAGTGGTTCTCATCATACTATTCAGTTATATAGGAATGGTTCTTGGGATGATTGTGCTGATAAGTATAGGTCTTATACTAGTACTAATTTTCATGTTATTAGTTCTCGTTCTGGTGAGCATGTTTGCAGAGAATCTGGTGGTACAAGTTCTAGTTATCCTGCATATAGTAGTTGTCCTTATAGTAATAATGGTTAAAAAAAAACAGATTCCCATTTAATATGAAAGATATACTACTAATTGAGAAAAATAAAAATGTTCGAAATTAGAGTTAAATTATCCTAAAAATTGGTATAGATGTTTTTTCATCAATTTTTTTACTTCCAGGTAAGACACATTGTTTACTTTACCATTTTGTAAATATTTCCATACTTTGATTAAGACTTTTTCCTCTCAATTGTTCAATAGAAAAAAATTTTCGAAAAAAATGTAAGTTTTTGCTTGTTTCATGGATATTATCAATGAAAGTTTTATTCCAAAAAGTACAAATGAGGATCCTTCATAAGATTGAGTGCATATATAATTATTTCAATAGGTATAATTTCAAGATTTCTACATAATTTTATTTTTTCTTAAATAGGACATTTTTAATGAGAGTGTAACAATCTCTCATTATTTTCCCTATGGTAAATTGAGCAGTTACACGCTGGTTTACCTAACATTTTATCACCTAAAAAAAAAATAAATAAATTTATTTGAAAAAATAGAAGATATTTTTGAGTTTGAGGAGGGGAGTTTACCCCCCCTCTTTCTAAATTCTTCAATGTAACCTTTTAAGGTTTAATTCCTTAAGGTTGCTAAAAAACCCCATATATTTTATTTAAATTCATATACAATCTGGTCATGTTATAAAACAAAAAAATTGTGTGAGTATATCCAAGTCTGGTCAAAGGGTGCAGGTTTAGATCCTGTTGCTTTAGTGCTTCGTAGGTTCGAATCCTACTGCTTATATCACCACAGATGTCAGTTCAAATCTGGCTTAAGTAATACGTTGCTTGATAGTATAATCTGGTGATTACAGTGGACAATTCATACTCCCCTTATTAGCTCGAGACAATGATAAGGGAGCTATATGGTTGTAAATAAATTCAAATGTTTCCTCTCATGCTGAGTTTAAATCTCAGGGGAAACTATTTTTATATCAAATCTCCCGTTCTTTATGGAAAATGTATAATGGAAAGGCATACATTAAGGGGGAATCATTTATTTTTTAGATTTCCCTATTTCCTCATACATTTAAATAAGCGATTAATAATCATATGGTATTGTATGCCCTCTAATAATTTAAACTATTTATGCTGGGTTTGGGGGCGATAGCTCCCAGCTACCACTTTAAAATTTAGTAAATAATTTCATGAAAAAGAGTAAATTGGTAAATATTTATACTCTTTTCAAAGGATTTATAGTGTAATGGTAACATAGAGGATTCCAAACCCTTTAATGTCAGTTCGATTCTGACTAAGTCCATTTTTTTCAAATATTCGATAATTCTGAATAGTTCAGTTGTAAACTATTAGTTGACAACTTAATTTTATCACAAAGTGGTAAAGTAAAATACCACAAAATAGTAAAGTGATTTACCCGAAAATAGTCCAGTAAAAAAAATCTTCAAACAAAATTTTAAGTAAATAAAGCACGTATGAATTCTAAAAAGTTATTTAAAAACTAAATAGGGTTTATTAAGGATTCCTTAATAAACCTCATGAAGAGATATAAAAAACATGTTTAATAATCAACATATCACACAACGATTAAAAAAACTAAGAAACCAATACAACATCACCATCAAAGAATTATCTCAATACTTACAATTAACTCCTAAAGAAATAAGAGAATTAGAAAATGGTGAAAAAACATTAACAATAAGCATCATGGACAAACTATGTAACCTTTATGGTTGCAGTGAAGAATACTTACTATGCCAAAACAATTTCTATGATCCCCACCATTTCATTCATAGTAAAAACGAGTTAAAAGATTTAGGTGCGATTGCAGCAATGAACACTATAATAAGCAACATACAATTCCTTGATAAAGCATACAATGATTTTAAAAGTAATCTTATAAAAGAATTAGAAAAGAATGATGACTAATAGTTTAGAAGCAGAATATTATTTTGGAATCAAAACAGTAATAGAAGACACTACTACTTTTGATAATTACTGGAGAAATGTAAATGCTCATTATTTATTCAACAAATACTACACCCACTTTAAAAAGGTAAGTCATAAATCAGAACACCAATTTTATAAACAATTTCAACCACCCTAAAAAAAAGTATGTTGCTATGAACACATTTTGGACACTTAACATTTTAACCACACTTTATTCCTTAAATCAAATTCTAAGTAAGTTAAACCATTTTGAATGACCATATTTTTATACATATTATATGAGCTATTATAACACAATTAAGTTAGTGCAATCCCTGCGTAAGGGATAGGTTGTAGGTTCGAGTCCTGCTAATAGTTTTTTAAATACACTTAAAAAAGTGTAATGAAAACATGAAAATTTTAAATACACTGAAAAGATGATGAATTTATTACAAAATCTTGAAACAATTCCTGCTGACTATGGGAAAATTCAGGGCAAAAAGGATATTGAAAAATTTAGGAAGAATATAATAAACACGACAGATGAAGAGGAGTTGAGAGAGGAATATGTTGAGAAAATTAGGAGAATTGAATTAGAAAAATCTATACTGCTAAGAGATTTAGATGAATTCTTCTAAGGAGAATTAAAAATAGAAAATCTAAAGTTAGTTTAGTATGGACAACTAAAAAAAGGAGTTGATGAGAAAGTATGGCTGATGATACAATAACAGTGAACATGATGCCCTCTTGTGGATCTTGCAAAAATCAAAGTGATTATCAAGGTTACAAGAAGTACACAAAAACTTGGAAAAACCTTTGTACCAGTACAACATGTAAAAGCAAAACACCAGGAACATTGCAAAACAATCCAAAAGGAACATATGAAGGAGAATTGACTTGTAGTAAGTGTGATAGTGATTATTGTGGTTTTTGTGGTACTGAGAAAAGTGGTAGTGCAAGATTTAAACTAGTAAGTGCAACAGCATCAACTGAAAAAACAGATACTAGTGATACAGGAACAACCTCTGGCAGCACCTTTTGGGATATGATACTGGATCTTATCGGACCTTTGGATGGGGAAATTGAATGTCGAGTTGAAGGAGATAAAGTTTTCATAAATAAGATTCCAGAACCTGAAGAATCCGAGTTATGGATAAGAGAAGGTATTAATGTCACTGATGATAGTATTACAGTAACAGATTACAATCCAGATACTTACAATACATTTGTGATTAGTTGGGCAGGTGGAACAATTGTACTCACTGATAAAAAAATGATTGAAAGGTTCGGTGAGAAGATCCTCGAGAAAGATGCAACAAAAGAAGTTGTCACTTATGAAGCAAAAACAATCAGTACAGATACATCAACCGATAGCAGTACTGATACTTCAACCAATAGTTCAAGTACAACAGACACAGATAGCAGTACAACAGATTCAACAGGATAAAAAGGTAATTTAATTGAATGGTTAAGAAGATAAAAGCTGGGAAATCAAGTAACTATTACACAAGGGAAAAGAATGGTAATTATGTCCTAAGAAATAAGAATGGTTATAAAATTGGTTCAGTAATCAAGAAAGGATCAACCCGTGCAAAGAAAATTACATCACGTGCTACAACATCTTCTGCGAGTCGAGCAACAAAAAAGGTTAGTAGTAAAAAATCTTCAAGTTCATCAAGTTCAAGTTCTGGATCTTCAACATCATCAACAAGTTGGAGCAGTGCAGATTCATCAAGCACAACTGATAGTAGCAGTAGCACCAGTACAACACTAGTTGCAGTGAAAAAAGAAGTACTCATAGATAATTATGATGATGCTTACAAGTTTGCAAAAACAGAATTCTACAAAGCACGAAGAGATAACAAACACACCCTTGAATGTAAAGTCATTGGATCTGGAAAATGGAAACAAGGAAAATGGGCATATTGCTATATTCCAGATTACAAAATCAATATGTATATGTACATCACCAAAGCATCACATGAAATCGATGATGATGGTAAATGGTTAACAAGTTTAACCTTACAAGATTATCCCCCATCACTTAGTTCCGGTGATAGTCATGATCCAATAAAATCTGATGATAACAGTAGTGATACAAGTAGTGAGCAAGGCACAGATGATGATGGAACAAACACAACAACTACAGACTACACTATTTCTTCAACTTCCTCAACAAGCAGTACAGGATAAATATGATGATTTAATCTATAATTTTAAAAAAAATTTATTATATTCCTCTTTTGTTTTTTTATAAATTCATTAAATTGGATTGGTATATTCAATTATTTAATTATTAAATTAACTTATAAACACTTATATTAAATCAATACTAAAAATGGGAATAAGAAAACTTAAGTTATTTAATATATTTTAAAAATATTGAAAGGGGTATTAAAAAAATGGGATCTGAAAAAACACTTTGTAAATGGGAAAATAATGATTGGAAAATAAGATTAGAAGCAATATTAGAAATAGATGATGAGCAATTGTTAATGAGTATTGCAAAAAACGATGATAGTAGCAGTGTACGTGCTGCTGCAACAGATAAAATCACTGATGAGCAATTGTTAATGAGTATTGCTAAAAATGATCCAGATGAAGATGTACGAGTAGCAGCAGTATATAATATTAATAATGAAAACTTTCTAATTAGTGTTGCTAAAAATGATAAAGACTGGACTGTGCGCTCAGCAGCTGCAGAAAAAATCACAACTGAAAAAATCTTAATAAGTATTGCTAAAAAAGATCCAGATGAGGATGTACGAGCAGTAGCAATAGAAAAAATCACAGATGAACAAATATTAGAAAACATTGCACAAAATGATAAAGACTGGACAGTCCGTGAAATAGCAGTAAAAAAAATAACTAATGAAGAACTTTTAATTAGTATTGTTAAAAATGATGAGAATAATAATGTTCGAAAAGCTGCAATAGAAAAAATAGATGATGAAAAAGTTTTAATCACTATTCTAAAAAACGAGGAAGATACTGAAGTAATTAGAGCAGTAATCGATAAAATAGATGATGATGAAGTTTTAATCACATTTGTTAATAACAATCCAGATTCCTGTACTGTTAAAAGTGCAGAAAAAATATTTGATGATGAAACTTTAATCAAAATAGCACAAAAAAATACAAACAAAGAAACACGTAAAGAAGCAGTTAGTAAAATTTATAATGAAAAAATTCTACTTAATATTGTAAAAAACGATTCTGATGTAAATGTTCGATTAGAAGCTATTAAAAATATAATTGATAATGATATTTTAAAAGAGATTCTTTTTGATTCAGATGATTATGATGTTTGTGCTACTGTTGCATGTAAATTGGATAATGATATTTTAAAAGGTATTGCTTTAAGTTCTCATGATACGGATGTTTGTGTTGTTGCTGTTAGTGGAATAAATAATAATTCCTATCTAAAAGATATTGCTGTAGAAAGTGATGATAGGGAGGTTTGTCTTGCTGCTGTTGATGCGATAAGTTATAATGATGATTTAAGAGATGTTGCTTTGGAATCTGGTGATGGGGAGGTTTGTTTGGCTGCTGTTGGTAGGATGAGTGATGATTCTTATTTAATAGATGTTGCTTTGGAATCTGGTGATGGGGAGGTTTGTTTGGCTGCTGTTAAGAAGATAAATGATGAGGATATTTTATTTAAGGTTGCTATGGGGTCTGATGGTAAGGTTGGTGTTGCTGCTGTTAAGAAGATAAATGATGAGGATATTTTATTTAAGGTTGCTATGGGGT
>ENA-UOOK01000671-UOOK01000671.1-fermentation-metagenome-genome-assembly--contig:-NODE-671-length-45241-cov-49.996326_pt1 | contig 45241 bp, 38 predicted proteins | sample MGYA00245777_ERZ724023 | MGnify/ENA primary metagenome ERZ724023 (study PRJEB28704, sample SAMN03018312) | fermentation metagenome | biome: anthropogenic terrestrial biome; feature: soil; material...
GCACGAAGGAAACCAGCTTCTCATTCCATGTTTGAAAAACGGGGGGATGTGAAATGGAAAAAGTACTTGACATCAATGTCCTATCTTATTAACTATGGAAAAGATTAAGGAGTACAAATGTTACGTACCATAAAAAACATACGAAATGCGGAACCGGTTTTAGAAGGTGCCGGAGTACATCTTCACCGCGCTTTTGGCTATTACCAGCAACCGGACTATGATCCCTTTTTGATGCTGGACGATTTTAGAAATGACGATCCTGAGAGGTATCTGGCGGGATTTCCCTGGCATCCTCATCGTGGTATCGAGACAATTACCTACATGCTGGAAGGATCCGCAGAGCACGGTGACAGCCTGGGTAACAGAGGTGTAATCCAAAAAGGCGAAGTACAGTGGATGACCGCCGGCAGTGGGATTATCCATCAAGAGATGCCAAAACCCGATGCTCAAGGTCGCATGTACGGCTTTCAGCTCTGGACCAATCTACCCGCAAAGGAAAAGATGAGTACGCCGCGCTATCGAGATTTGAAGGCGGAAGATATGCCGGTGCTTTCCGGACCTGAAAGTTGCCAGATCAAGATCATATGTGGAGAATATGGGGGCATTCGTGGTCCGGTGGAAGAGATATTTGTACAACCCCAGTATTGGGATGTGGAAGTGAAGTCAGATACCAGTGTACGCTTACCCGCTCAGAGAGGATTCACTTGCTTTATATACGCATATGAAGGCGTAGCGGATGTCATGGGTATGCAGATCAGGAACCGGCAAATAGTCTTGTTTGAAGATGGCGACGAAATCGAAATAAGTGCACAAAACTCAGGCTTCAAGTTTCTATTTCTCTGTGGAAAGCCCTTGCATGAATCGATTTCATGGAAAGGACCGATTGTGATGAACACCCGGGAAGAGATCAACCTGGCGTTCAAAGAATTGGCTGACGACAATTTCATAAAAGTGAAAGCCGGGTACTGATAAAAAAGCGCCCGTTGCTGAGGGAGTAGCAACGAGCGCAGATGGATGTTGTTCGGGGTAAAACTAATCTATTTGATAGATAAAGTCGTAGTTTCTAAAATCGGATATTGCTTTATACCAATCCGGATAGCTAGCACCGGAGCTTTGCGCCCAGTGTTTGAACTTGGTATAAGCTTGAGTGATTTGAGCTTTTTCGATAGGGTAATCCCAGCTCTCGGGAATATTAACGGCCCAGGGAAGGTTATCGGTAGATTTATACCAATTACCTTCAGTGCTGGCGTCGTTACCGGTATTGAACAATTCCATATTCATCCTCGTAGTGGGTTGAAAACCGGGAAGATGGATTTCGTGTGAACGGGTGCGATCCACGAAGATGAAGGGATTGTAAGGGGGATCGGGGTCAATATTCACGATGTTTATGGGGCTGTTCAGCATAAAGCTTACGGAGAATTGCACCGGGAGATGGTGGGTCTCTGAGATTTCGGTATTGATAAATGCATCCGGTTGTTGAGGTATAAGGTCAAAGGCGCTATTGAAGAAGCGTAATACACCCGTGGATCCATCACTTTCGTGTTCGAACAGTGTAGGATGAGAGGCTTCCAGGGCAATAATATTGGAACTGGCGAAGGGAGTCTGAACCGCGAAACCGTTCGCTTTTCGTGCTCCGATTGCTCTCAGCTTGTAATTCATTTCCACTTTTTTTACTCTGTTTCCGATCTGAGTAATCTGATTATAGTTGTAATCTACTATCATATCGTTGAAATCGTAGTCTCCGCGATCCGGCCAGAGATCTTCAAAGGCGAGTGTCCCCCAGGCATCAGGTCCGAAAGTGTAGTTGTTAAATGCCAGATCGGAATCGTGAGGATAATCGTCGAAGAGATCGCTGATCCCGTCGTGATCACTGTCCTGAGGAATATCAATCGGGGGAGTGATGCCCATATCGACGGCAGAAAGTGGATTTACTGTGAGCATAAACACGACATCATTGAAGTCGTCATCACTCTCATCCAGTCGAGGAAGATCTTCGAAACCTACCACAAAGGTTTGTGAGACCTCATCAAAGACCATCACACTATGCTTACGCAGGTCTTCATTGGGTTCGGGATTCAAGTGGGGATCGGAGTAATAGACTGGAGCTGTGGTATTTACACGGGGAGGATAACCGGGCACAAAACCATTTGACACCATAAACCATGCGATAGTGGTTCCGGCATTGAATTGCCCTAGTTTTATTGTGTCACCGGCTCTCATCTGGCCACCACTGCCGTTTAGAGAAGCATTGGGCATAAAGATGGTGTGGTCGGATATCTCTGTAGTATTTTGGGGTTGATCATCCGTATCGTATTGATAGAAGCCCAATGAATTCAGATAATCTGCGCCTTCGTGTACGAAAGTAACCCATACATCTGCATCTTCTATGAGATTGAGGTTAACTGAGTTTGTGGTCTCCATGTAGTGAGGATGAGAACTGGGTAGTTCCATCCCTTCGGGTAAAGTGGCGTTCAAACGGTTGAAAAAGTCTGAGTCAAAATGTGTTTGTGTTCGAGGGAAGGGTCTGCCGTAGTAGTTGTAAGTATAGCCAGGCAAAGTGTTCCAATCTTTGGAATTGGGCCGCATGTAATTGCCATCATAGGGTGAATAGCTTTCTTCAGCACCCGTTTCGCCGATGATGAGATTTGCTTCATTGTTTGAAACATAGATTTCGTGCACACCCATGAAACCTCTGGCCCACAATCTATTCATGGAATCCGGAAGATGTAGATAGGTCTCATAACAGCCGTCTTCCAGAGTGATTCCTTTTGCCAAGGGAGTGGAGAGCGTGGTCGGCTTCTCTGCGAAGAGCTCAAAGACAACGCCTTCCAGGGGTTTAGGGACTTCTTCATAAGAGTTCAACTGAATATTTACCTTCACCTGCCGACTGCTTTGCCAATCAAAATCGGGAGAGATAGTAAGATCAGTAATGGGTACATAGGCATCGCTATCCTTGTCTGAACACGCGCTAATGGCCAGGCCTACTATCAAGAGGAGAAGTATCAGTTTTGAGATGTGTTTCATATAGGGTTCCTTTCTAATGAGTAATAATGGCACTGATGCTATTGTTCAATGCGAGACATGTATGTTTCATAATGTTTTAGCTCTTGATCCTGCGCAGAATACTGCGAAGGGAGTTTGAAGTTTTGAATCTCAGAGTTTTCCAGCTATCGCCGGCCAGAGCTGTAAAGGTTTCTCTTTTGCGATTGCGGATGCGAAGAGAATAGGGCAAGGGTGGCAATTTGATTCCCTGTTTCTTGGCCCAGAGGATCAACATCTGAATGTAGCCATAGTGCTTCAGGGCGGGCAGAGTCCAATGCTCCCAGGGTTTGGGAGTGAGCCCAAAATGTATGCACATCGCTTTGGGGTCTTTATCCATCAGGTATTCAGCAGTTCGCGGTGCGTGAGATGAAAAGGCAAAGAGGGAATTGATTACGGATTCATCCGTCATCGAATATGCCACACTGTCTTTACTATATACTCCTATAGTATCAGGAGGGATCACTTTCATCATCTGCTGTTTCCAAAGCTCAATGAAAGGCAAGTGACCACGATTGATTACAAAACAATTGGTCTGATACACTGTTTTAATACGGGAATCGGGGAGATCTGCCACATCCCGTTGCCAAACATCCAACACTTTCTGCGGGATCTCACCGGGGATATCCACATTACCATAATAATTCCGAAAAACGCTCTGATTTTCGGGTAGCTCGCGCTGCCTGATCTGAATACGATTTTGGGGACATACAAAGAACTTTTCCAGGTTTCCGCTGACCACGCAATCGGCGTCCATCCATACCACGATGTCACTATCGGCTGTATTGATGGCCATCGGTTTTTGGGTACAAACACTGCGAGTGTCACTTTTATGCGCAGGGAATACTTTCGTGCCGGGGATGCTCTGGAGGCAATCTAGATCATGTTCAAGCAAATCGTAACCTACTATGTTGTAAGCACATTGCATGTCATGAAAGCGCATAGAGATTCCCAGGAGCAACGCTCCCCACACAAATTTGTGGTCGCAGGCTGTTACCACCGTCGGTTCGGATGTCATGTCCAGTCTTTCCTTTGGCTTCGGCTTTTCTCATGTCGAAATTACCATAGTATGTCATTCATCGACATTGCCTTGTTTGAACAGGTAGCTTACATCACCATGTTCCTACGTCAAGCAATATCGTACAGTTTTCAAAAGTCCAAAATATGAGACATTGAGACGGGAAAAATTGCAGTACTGCAATTTACCCTTCATTCATCTGCTCACTCTCGCTAAGTATCTGTAAGACACATAGCAATACTGCTTGCAAAAATGTAACAGGCCCAAAATGAGTCAAGGAAAATCTGCGATTATATTTGTTATCAATGTTGAAATTTATGCACAATATCTTGGTAAGCTGCTTTATGGCAGGGTTCCGCAGTATTGTGAAACTTGGAGTCTAGAACGGTTATTCTTTTGGGATAGGTATGGAATATGCCGGTGTTACTATGGTGAATTTCAATGCCGGGCCTTGACAATTGTGCGGCCGCGCGGAAAACTGACATCAGAGGAGAAAAATGGATAGTACCGGATTATCTGACAAACAAGTAATCGCATTGGTAGATTGCAACAACTTCTACGCATCCTGCGAGCGGGTGTTCAATCCCCGTTTACGCAATGTTCCGGTGGCGGTATTGTCCAATAATGATGGCTGCATAGTGTCGCGCAGCAACGAGATAAAAGCCTTAAAGATCCCTATGGGTGCTCCGGGCTTCAAATATGAAGCAGTGATCCGCAAGCATAATGGCGTTTTACTCTCCTCAAACTATGCTTTGTATGGAGACATGAGTGCCCGGGTTATGGACGTTTTGGGCAGATTTGCGCCCGAAGTCGAGATCTACTCTATCGATGAAGCGTTTCTGAATCTGACCGGCATCCGGGAAAAGGATTGGGAACTCTGGGGCAAAAATCTGAAACGCACAGTTCAGCGTTGGACTGGGATTCCGGTTTCGGTTGGCATAGCCAGCTCCAAGACCCTCGCCAAGGTCGCAAATCATCATGCCAAAAAGATACTTTCGTTCAAAGGATCTTTAAGTTTGCTGGATGCCAAACGCCGTGAAGAAGCCTTGCGTCGCTTGCCGGTGGGGGAGATCTGGGGAATCGGAAGGCAATACGATAAGTTTCTCAGACAGAATAAGATCGAGAATGCGCTGCAGCTACGGGACGCAGATGAAAAATTCATCAATCACTATATGACCACGGTGGGGCACAAGACTGTATTGGAATTGCGAGGATATTCTTGCATCGATATGGACGAGGCCCCGGCAACAAAAAAGAGTATCGTAAGTTCACGCTCTTTTGGCAAGCAAGTGGAAGACCCTGATGATTTGCGGGAAGCGGTTTCCACCTATGTGACCCGCAGCGCGGAAAAGCTGCGGCAACAACACTGTGTGGCGGGTCATATGATGGTATTCCTCTCCACAAACAGGTTCAAAGAAGGTCCGCAATACAACAATTCTCTGTCCACTACGCTTTTCCCGCCCACGGCATTTACTCCGGATTTGATTCGAACTGCGTTGAACCTGCTGGACGAGCTGTATCTTCCCGGTTTTGAATACAAGAAAGCCGGAGTGATGTTGGCCGATATTATCCATGAAAATGATGTGGCGTTGAGTGTTATGGATGTAAACTATCTGGACGATCATCGCAGTAATCTGATGAAGGCGGTAGATAGAATCAACAAAATGTATGGCCGGGATACCGTGAGCTATGCCAGTTGCGGCATCAAACAAGAATGGCAGATGAAGCGGGCACGCCTCAGTCCTCACTACACCACGTCCTGGAAGGATCTGCCCCGGGTGAAATGATGAAATATACGATAAAAACAGACGTTCAAGCGCGGATCAAGGTTTTGCGCAGCGAGTTCATCGGATTTCTCTACCGGGTGGAGGATGCCGGTGTAGCCCAGGAAATCTTGCGTAAACATCAGAATGACTATCAGAACGCTACGCACAATTGCTATGCCTATGTATTGGGTTATGACGCCGAGACCCAGTATTATTCGGATGCCGGAGAGCCCGGGGGAACTGCCGGAAAACCCATCCTGAACAGTCTATTGCGCAATGATCTTTCCGGGGTGCTGGCTGTGGTTACCAGGTATTATGGCGGTATCAAACTGGGGGTGAAAGGCTTGATCGATGCCTATACCGAGGCAACTACCGAGGCCATAGCCCTTGCCGAGTTGCATGAGTATCAGAAATATTTATACTTCAGCCTTACAAGCACTTATTCGCAGATAGAGATCATTCGTCATCAGTTATCGGTTCTGGGTGCGGAAGAGCTCAATGCAGATTACGCCGGGGATGTACGATTGCGCTATCGGATCGCTGAAATCTGCAAAGAGCCTGTGCAGGAATTTTTGAATGGTTACAAAGCCCCGGGCAAGTTAGAATATCAAATGGAGGTATGAATGAAGCTATTAGTCATCATTGCCCTGTTAATTGCGATCTCAGCGGGATATGCCCAGATTTATTTTGTGGACACTGAAGATTCTGCCAAGCTTACTGTGCATGAACTGGCGCAACAGTTGCAGGAGTTCGATGTCATATTCTTTGGTGAATGGCATGGAATCGAGTCTATCCATGAAGCCCAGGCAGTAGTAACTGAAGCTCTGGCTGAAGATAGCGCGAATTTGATATTGTCTTTTGAGATGTGGGAAAGAGACAGCCAGCCTGTGCTGGATAGCTTTCTGCAGGGAGATATACCTGAAGAGCAGTTTGTAGCCCAGAGCAGGATATGGACCAATTACGAGAATTACAGACCGCTCCTGATGATAGCTAAAGACTATAAAATGACGGTGATAGCCGCGAATGTTCCGCGGGTGTATGCCGGCCGAGTAGTACAAGAGGGATGGGACTTCATCGATAGTCTGCCGTCCGGGGAGCGAGGCTACATTGCACAGCGATTGAGCGCTCCGGAGGATGACTATAAGCGGGAATTCATGCTCTTGATGAATGGTATGGGCGGGCACCAATATAGTGCTGAAACAATGCATAAATACTATCTGGCCCAATGCATCAAAGATGACACCATGGCAGAAAGCATAGCTCTGGCGAAACAAGCCAATCCGGAGGCCAGGATCATTCATTTCAATGGGGATTTTCACTCGCGATCCTTTCTGGGAACTGTGTCTCGACTGCGGACATTGATGCCGGAGATCAAGATCGCCGTGATCAGTCCTGAAGCAGTAACAAACTTTAAAAACCCACAGCTGCCTGATAACATGGCTTCCCTTGCCACATATCTACTGCTCAGCTTACCGATCGATTAGGAGGATCACGATGATTCGAAAAGCTCTTCATGCCGGAACCTTTTATCCCCGCTTTGGCAATCAAATTCAAGACAGCATCGCTAAATGGACCAAAGACGCGATGCCTTCTGCCGCAAATGAACACTCTCTGGGCATCATCTTGCCTCATGCCGGATATGTGTATTCGGGGGCTTGCGCGGCCTTGGGACTGGCATCTGTAGCCGGTGAGAGATGGGACAGCATTATAATTGTGCATCCATCTCATCAAGGTATCCATTTCGATTTCTCTGTATCTCCCTTCAACGAATATGAAAGCCCTTTGGGTAATCTGATGCTGGATAAAGAACTGTATCGAATCCTGAGTCCGGCGGGGGAGAAAGAGCTGGAATTGGATTACCACCGCCTCGAGCATTCCTTGGAGATTCAATTGCCGCTCATCAAACACTTTTTCCCGAATGCCACGATCTGCCCGGTGATGCTTGGAAACCAGATTCCGTCTGTGGCACAACGTCTGGGCGCATTGCTCTACGATGCGGTTTACAAATCTGCAAGACGCATCCTGATCGTAGTTTCCAGCGATTTGTCGCATTATCACGATTCCGACACTGCCGAGAAGATGGACGCGCAATTGATAAGGTATGTAACGGAGCTGAACCCGGAGGGCCTGTGGCGGGGCCATGATCTGGGCAAGCTGGAGGCCTGCGGCATTGGGGGGATAGCGACATTGCTGTACATGGCTTCACAATATAGATCTCCCAAAGTGAGAGTGATCGATTACACTCATTCCGGAAAGGTATCCGGAATGAACAACCAGGTAGTGGGATATCTGGCAGCCAAAATTTTTGAATAGGAGGCACAATGTATAGCCTGGAGCAAGCCAATCAATTGCTGGAATATGCCGCTGCGGTGATTAAAAACAGCTTGGATCAAAGTCCATATCATACTCCGGATGATCCCGCATTCCAAGAGAAGCGGGGTATCTTTGTGAGCTTGCATAAAGACGGCGAACTCAGGGGATGTATCGGTTACATTCTGCCCTACAAGAGCATTGTAGATTCGGTGAGGGAGATGGCTTTGGCGGCAGCCTTCCGGGATCCGCGCTTCCCTCCGCTTTCCATAAGGGAGTTTCCCGCTATCCGGATCGAAATATCCATTCTCAGCGAACTGCAGAAGGTGAACAACACTACGGATATTGTTATCGGCAGAGACGGTCTGTACATCGATCATCCCGAAGGCAGCGGATTGCTCTTACCCCAGGTAGCTCTGGAGTGGAAATGGGATGTGGCGACCTTCTTGAAGCATCTGTGCCGAAAGGCGGGTTTGCCGGACGGAGCATACAAAGAGCTTGACGCCAAGCTGTATCGCTTTGGCGCGGAGATCTTTGCTAGCAACGAGACGCGCTAAGGCGAGTTGAGGGACGCCTTTTGATGCGCTGCCCCAATCAACGATATCAGAATAGGAAAGTACCCTTTACAAAGGGAAAAGCTATAAACTCGTCGGGGGTCTCATGAATGCTCAAGGGCCTCATGGCGCCGATATCCCAGCTGGTACTTGCTTCACGGAACCGGACACCCAGCAGTAACATGCTATCCGCGTCACCAAGTAAATCACCATAACTATCTTCTGCTACATTCATAAACTCCACCATTCCGGATACTTTCTTTCCCAGTGATTTTATGCCTCCAACTCCGAAGGCTAAACCCACCTTCTTCATCTTCACTAAAAATCCTCGGCATGGGCGAGCAACAAATGCACGCTAGCGCGGGGATTGCCTACGCTGACGATGTTCCCCACCATGGCGATCTTGTAATGAGGAGTGTAGGACATCATCACCGCTGCCTCAAGAACATTATAACGCAAGTAATTTACCTTTGTTCCCAAAGTAAAGGTCTTAATCAAATCTTTCGCGATGGGAAACGCCGTTCCGATACTGAGATGAAAGCGGTCTGGAAAAGCATAGGCATACTGCAAAACAATGAGTTCAAAACTGGTTAAGGAAGAACTTCCCTTTGGCATAGTGTAAGCTGTAGGCCAGTTCATCAGAGACTGATCTGCCGAAAAAACATCGATTCTGTTTCCTGAGCCATGCAGACGCAGGAAGATATAGGGCAGGCGCAGCGATTCTTGCTGCGCACGTAAATTTTTGTTTGATTTGCACAATGTTGTGTTAGAGAATCTTAGCTGAATGAAACATGATCTACTTTCGGATAAGGGATTGGGTTCAACAAAGAAAATAGTTTGCGAGTTATTGGAACAAATATTGCTTGCTATATTTGCAAACTTTTATAGTGTGACATAAACTATGAAACAAAGGGAGGAGTGAATGAAACGCTTTGTTGTTGTTTTGGCTTTAGCGATCATCTTCGGAAATGCCCTTGCTCTGGAATGGCAAGGGGAGAACCAGTTTGATATCATCGCTGATGCTTTCGGAGCTGAAAATGCGATCGCAGCGGTAGACGACACTGTCTATGCTGTATATGTAACGAGAAGCAATGATACTATGACTTTTGTAAAATCTTGTCATGGAAACATTTCTCAGCTTAGTTTGGGAAGCTTTGAGACAATTCCCGCAAATTCCAAACCGAGCATCATGGTAGATCTTCCCAATATCAGCATTATGGCTCAAATGGATGATGAAACTGTGCTGTGGACTTCATCGGACTATGGGAATTCATGGGACCGAACATCCTTAACTGGTAACATCATGGATTCTAATGATCCTCAGCCGATTATTACGACCAGGGATGGGATACACCGTTCGTTCACGGTCAATTCTCGACCGGGTGATCAGGATGTATCAAATTACTCGAGTCAGAGTCTCAGCCCGAATGGTAGCAGTTTATACTATTCTGGCATACATCAAGTGCACGGCAGCACCATAGTGAATGGAGATTTGTTCATCAAAAACGTAGGTGGCTTGCCGGTGTTCCATGATCCGGTAATCATATCCGGCAAAGTGATCAGCGGTTTTGATTATCCGGTGGATGAAGTATTCTTGGGCGGATTAACCGAGCAGGCTAATGTAAACGATCTGAAGATTAAGCCGGCACTTTTCAAAAAGGACTACAGGGACAACGCTGATACACAGTACATTGTGGATGGGGATTGCATCCTGATGCTGGACGTAAACGGCAATAGTGCCAGCGGATTCATTGGGCGATTATCGGAGCCGGTTGATAGCTGGGCTGATGTATGGGATGTATATCCACCCATTTTTGATTCGCAGGCAGACTCTTTGTTTTTGAATAGTTTTGCCACTCGAGATACTATCTGGACTGAAGTTAACTTTACTCTCTCAGAGAAGTTTTATACCAATGCCACTTTGTGGATCAAGGGTACATTCAGCGGCAATAAAAGCTTTTACAGTTCCGGTGATATCTATCTGATCGGCGATATCTTACTCAGTAATACGATTCCGGGAGAAGATACGTCCACAAACACTAGCGATAAAGTTACTCTGATATCGGACAAATCGATCCAACTTAAATATGGTTACAAGCATCCGGAAACCAATGTCCGGATTCATCCAAATTGTCAGGCGGACGAAACTCCTATCCTTATCTATGCTGATCTTATTGCCTTGAACAACGACTACCAAATCGGCGAGGACCCCGATTTTGAAGCCGGATTCTTCAGCTTTGAATACCAGCATCCTCATCCCTCTACACCTTCGGTGAATGTAACTCATGAGGGAGATGAATACTATTATGATTGGATCGATCTCCATCGGTTCAAATATCCTCACAGTCAATTCCAACCTTGGCCCCCCCAAATAGATTACCCTTGGTACAATCCCTTATGGCCTGAAACACATCCTTACCTTGAAAGAGGTACAGTACATTTGTATGGAGCCTTGTATCAGAATCGACGCGGATATATTCATCGTTCCGGAAATGACTCCGCGTATCCGAGCAACGACGGTTACTGGGACATACCCATGGATATGTGTGGTGGACCCGTAACTCCATCCGTACCATATAACGACCCGGTTATTCCTGATCTTACATTGCAAGCAATCAATTATCCCGGAACCACCGGATCCGGAGTTGGTTACGATATTCAACATTTCGCTGATGAACGCAGTTTCCCCTTCTCTCCCCGAAGAGACATCTGGAGTCCGGGTGCGTTGATTTCCGATGGAGATGCCAATGAAGTAGATATCCTGAAATGGCACCGAGCCTACGAAACGGTGCGCAACAAATCCATCGACTATCACGATGGAAGCTGGCTTTACCACTTGAACAATACTTTTATGACCGAAGACGCGGCATACCCACAGAATCCGGGTGAAGATTGGGAGATAGTGCAAGCCAAGCTGCTGGACAACAGTGATGTGCTCAGCTTACAAAAGAGCAGTCTCGCAGAAACTCCGGGCTATAGGCTGGTAATAAGTGACATCGATGGCGAGCAGGCCAATACCGTATTCGAAATCCCTCAAAGCCACGATTTTGTGTCGCTCAGCCGCATCATGGACGGATTCCTGCTGGTGACGCCTGCTGTGGAGAATAACAGCGCCAGGATCCACAGGCTGGATTTGAACGGGCAATTCTCCGATACAACCTATGAGATGGCATTGCCTGAAGGTTTTTACGGCGAGGATGTTAGCGAATCACGAATTACTTTCAGCAATCCCACTGCCAATATCCTTCATGCTTGCCTATGGTATCGCACCGGCGATATGGGCGGAATCATCATCCACAAATATGGCAACATTGCACCCATATCCTCCGACGACCCGCTGCAAGTTCCGGTGGTGATAAGCCTTAAATGCTATCCCAATCCTTTCAGCACGGCAATCAATCTGAATCTGGAAACTGACAAACAGATCGATGGCATGCTCAGCATATACAATATCCGTGGTCAGAAAGTAAGGGATCTGCCTCTGCCCAATGCCAAAGGAAATATCAATATAAGCTGGGACGGCAGCGATCACAACGGTAAACAAGTGGCGCAAGGCGTGTATTTCGTAAAGATTAGGTCAGAAGCTGAGACGAAAGTTACCAGAATCCTGAAGCTTAAATAAAATAATATACAAATCATGTGCCCCGGGCGTAACAGCTCGGGGTTTTTCTATGTAGTAATACCGGAATCACTTGAGCCTCATCCCGACAGGCTGAAGTTTTCCCACGAACCTATATCCACAGGATCACCCGGATACATCAAATCTGTACTCATCATTTCCAAAGATGAAAGTGATGATATCACCTCATTTAGCCATCATAAGAGATACAGATTCTTGATAAGGAAATGGGAGAAAGTAGTAATAAGCCCGGCCGGGTTGACCGAAACAAATACAATACCTACCCTTTGAAGAAGTATCAGGAGCACCACAACCGCTATTCCGGATTGTGTTTGATGTCTATACCCATTGAGGTGCTATAGTGTGGATATGCTGAAAATGCCATTTTTCCACCTCTGTTGACAGTGTTAATCAAGTGGTCATCAAGCGTTCATCAAGCGTTAATAATTAACGCTTGATGAACGCTTGATAAAGAAGTGATGAACGACCTTAACAAAGAGTGAAATCAGGTTGTTTCTTTGGTTTTTTACAGACGTAACGCTTTGCGGCATAGAGTGATAATGGTGCTCATGTATTATATCTATGCTATGGCTGTTATCGCTAGCAATGTATCTAAACTATCTAAAATGTCATACCTACGACACTCAAGCCGTTTTTTGACGATCGGAGACTATCTGAAATGTCGTCCGGATGGGACTCAGATCGCTAAACACACGCGGGTGAATTATACTGCGCACCTTTTGATCAGCCTGCGGCCGGTGGAAGGCTCTGTCCTGGCTGCCAAGCTTAGTTTGGCAGGGGTGACTGAGTCGCCAGAAAGTTAAGGGCATTTTGACGCTTGGTAAGTCAACAAAGCTACTTGGAGATCGCTTCGGAGATCGCTTCTACCTTGTGCAAACAGAGCTTGCCACCCCAAAAACTCTAAAACCCTACAACCCTACAACGCCCAAACGTCTTCAAATAAGAACTATGAACTAAGAACTAATTAACTGCAGAAGAAGTATGGAGTATCTGTGAGCATGCTGAATAAGCCTAAGCCTATAGCGAATGTTTTTGGCTTGACAGCATATGGCTTCTATTTTGTTTATCCTAAACTAGAAAGGGAGAAACAGATGCAAGAGTACAAAGCAGAGCTGGATAAATACCGCCGGCGCATCAATCTCGGCATAACCATCCGTGCCGTAACGAGCAGCGCTATGCTCTTCATCTGTGGTCTGCATCTGTATTTCGTGCTCTGGTTGATTTTGGGCGCGCAATCTCCGGCTTTGCTTTATGCGAATCTGGGGATCAGGGTGGGGCTGGCTCTGTGTATACTGTATTTCATCTGGCAAAGCTATCACGATTTCTGGAATTATTTTAAGATGGCACGCTATCTGGATGCGAAGCATGGTAGCGCCGACGATCTCTATCAAAATGCGCTGGAACTGAATCTTAAATATAATCACAATCCCATCAGCAAAGCCTTGTTGATATCTGCCAAAGAGCGTTTGGCACAAAAGCAATACGATATTCCCCGGATCTTTGGCCCGAATATCCTGTTTATTATTGCTCTATACTTTCTGGCACTTAGTGGATTCTGGTATTGGTTTAGTGCGGATTTTGCCGTTGCTTTCCAGCAATTCTATAGCAACAAAGCCCCAAAAATCATCTACAAAGAAGAGATCACTCTCAGCCCGGGAGATATCACAATCGGGAAGAATCAACAGCTTCTGCTGCGAATCGAGGATCCCGATCCCAGGTTGAATCACAAGCTGTATTTCAGAGTAGGAGAAGCTTGGCGGGAGCTGGGGTTGAGCAACTACTCTTATCTGTTTCCCCGGCTGGAGCAAGCCATCCAGTATTATGCTGAAAACGAGATTGCTACGAGCCCGGTGTACAAGGTCAGGGTATTGGACGAGCCAATCGTAAAAAAATGGCAGGTACAATACAAGTATCCTGCATACACCGCATTGCCCACACTCGAGGACAGCCTTAGCTATGGTAACATCGAAGCCTACAAGGGGACTGTTGTGGAGCTGCGGGTGATCAGCAACATCCCTGTCAAGCGCGCCACGATGATCTATGACGATGCTTCCCGCAAGGATCTGACTTCCTTGAGCCCGAATGAATATCTCACTCAGATCAACATCACGAATCCGCATAGCTGGTATCTGGAGCTTGAAGATGAATTGGGCAGGAAATCCCGTCCCGAAGAGAAGTTCATCAGGGTGTTGCCGGACGCCCCCCCTCAGATACGCTTGGTCTTTCCCGGTGAGGACGTCACTTTAAACCAGAATCTGATGCTGCCCTTGATTATCAGCGCGGATGACGATTTTGGCCTGGCAAACTGCAGCTTACATTATCAGGTGAACAGCGACGAGATCAGGCACACACAGATCAAGGCCGTGATCCCCGGCAAGATGTTTAATACAGACTATGCCTGGGATATGCAATCCCTGGAGCTTTTCCCCGGAGACGTAGTAAGCTATTGGGCAGAGATTTACGACAATGCTCCTGTTCCTCAAAAAGGAAGTAGTACCCGTTTTCGTGCTCGTTTCCCATCTATCGAGGAGATTTATTCTGAGATAGAACAGCAAGAGGAACAGCGCACACAAGAACTCAGTCAGAGCTTGGAAGAAAGCCGCGACTTGCAAGAACGATTTGAACAAAAACGCCGGGAATTGCTGAAGGATCCAACGCTTGACTGGGAAGATAAAAAGCAGTTGGAAGATATATTGTCCAAGCAAGAAGAGCTATTGGATGAGGTGGATAACATCGCCGGTGATTATCAGGATTTGATCGATAAAATGCAGGCAAATAGCACTCTTTCGCAGGAAACTCTAGAGAAAATGATGCGCATACAAGAATTGATGCACGAGATCGCTACTCCTGAAATGCAGGAAGCTATGCGCAAACTGGAAAGAGCCATGGAAAATGTGGATCCCGCGGATCTAAGAAAGGCTTTGGAGGATTTCAAGTTTTCGCTGGAAGACTTTGCCAAGAACATCGAACAAACTCTCGCGCTATTGGAAAGCATCAAAAATGAACAGGCTGTGCAAAAGGCTTTGCAGATCTCCGAGGAGATGGAGCGCATGCAAAAAAGCCTGCACGATAAGACGGATGACAGCAGTAATGACGCTCAGAAATTAGCTGAAGATCAAGAACAGATCGTTGAAAAATATGATACTTTGAATCAGGAACTGGAAAATCTGCAAGATATGCTGAAAGACGATCCCGATGCTTCTCAGCGCTTACAGGATCTGCTAAAGGATATGCAGAACAGCGACACAAAACAGGATTTGCAACAGAGTCAAAAGTCGCTGCAGCAAAATATGCGCAGTCAATCGATGTCAGCTCAGGAGTCGGCGATGCAAAAGATGCGCCGTTTTACTCTGAAGTTGGACGAGATGAAAAGCTCCATGAGTTCCGGATCTCAATTGCAGATGACTCAAGCTCTGGAACAGGCTGTGCGGGAGTTGCTGATCTTCTCCAAAAAACATGAAGAGACCAAAGCTCGCTATCAGCAGGATGTATATCCCCTGATTCCGGACATTATCTCGTCCTATGAAGGTTTGCAGATTGTTTTAAACAAACTCTTTAGCAAGCCCCAGGTGAGTATGGTGATTCCGCCCAAATTCTATATTGACCTTACTGATACCAACAAAGCTTACCGGGATATATTCTCGGTTTTGGGGACAAGCTACAGCCCCGGCATCAAATTGAATTTACAGACGATTCAAGAAGGCTTGAACCAGATGGCGCACGATCTGATGCTAGCCCTGCAAAACTCTTCATCGGGTGGTGGTAGCGGCGGCGGTATGCAATCCCTGATGCAAATGCTGGAGCAAATGGGGCAGCAGCAGATGGCAATGAATATGCTTACTCAGCAATTGATGATGCAAATGCAAGCTCAGGGATCTGCTTTGGACAGTGCTACGCTGGATCAGATTGATAGATTGGCAAGCGATCATGAAAGACTGGCGGAAAACCTAAAACGAGCCTTGCAACAGGATCCCGAGGCTCAAAAACAAGGAAACGCCCTCAAGCAAATCATCGAAGAAGCTGAAGCAGTGGCTCGCGCTTTGCGCAATAAGCAACTCGATCATGATCTTGTGAAGCGTCAGGAAAACATCCTCAGCCGGCTGCTGGACGCGCAACGTTCTATCAATAAACGCGATACAAGCGAGCGTAGAGAGGCCATAAGCAGTACTGGGAAAGCCTCGGATATTCAGCCACAAGCAGTGGATTATGAACGCTTACGTCGCTCTATGATGCTGGATGATGAGTTCAAAAACTACCCTCGCGAATATCAACAACTCATTATGGAGTATCTGAAACTACTGGAGGAAAGCAGCCAATGATGAAAAAAAGCTTGCTTTGGCTGATGCTCAGCCTTCTCATGCTGCCTCTGGCAGGACAATATGATGAACGACAAATATTGGTGCAACAAGCCAATCAACTCGTGATGCAACGTCAATATGACAGAGCTGAAGCAGCTTTTCTGCAGATTTTGGAAAAGTATCCGGAGGATTTGAACACCGTTTTTCAATTGATTCAGATGTATTTTACCATCTCTAAAGACATGGAGCTGGAGGAAATGCTGAAAAAGTATCAGCGGGTTATACCGGAAAACATGTATCAAGAGTTGAGAATCCGCTTGTTGTTGAATCAGGGAAAGCTCTTTGATGCGCGGAGTCTGGCGGATTCGTATCTGGAAATCTATGGCTCCAACCAATCAAAGTATCAGATGATCGCTGCATACTTTAGTCAAAAAGCGGATTATGACGGTGCTTTACATATATACGAGACAGGCAGAAGGCGTCATGGTAATCAGCTTTTCCGCATGGAGATAGCATCCGCTTCCATGCAGATGGGGCAATATCAAAGGGCCATGACGGAGTATTTGGAACTGAGCCGTGATGCCCAAAACAGCAATCTCTATATTCGCAATCAAGTAGCTGCGATCGTGTTGAAAGACATCAGTTTGCTAAAAATGCTGCGGGAATTGGCTTCTGATTCTGAAAACACTGTGGTAAAAGAGCTGTTGGCCTCCACACTATTGGCTCTCGACCGTTATCAGGAAGCGCTGGATGTGTATAAACAAATGCCCATTGCTTATATGCGGAATTTCGCTGCCGATCAGATGAAACTGAAGAATTACGCTATCGCACGGGACGCCTATCGCTTTCTGATGCAAAGCAGTCCTCAAGTTCAACAAAGTCTGTCTTATGGCCTGGAACTGGCTACTATCTTTCACAATAGCGCACAATACGATTCCAGCGCCGCCGTGATCGCGGAACTGTTGGGTAATCCGCTCTGGGAAAACGCTTCCCCTACACCCAAAAACAGCTTGCTGGTAAGAATCCGCAGATTGAAGGCAGACAACGATCTTGCCCTTGGATATCAACTCAATCAAGTGAGAAAATGGCTGCAAGATACACGGGAAAACTGCGTAAACCATGCTGAGGTTCAGAGCTTGGATATTGAACTGGCTCGTTTGGCCATTTTGGATGAAGACTATGATAATGCCGGTTATATCTTAGCAAGAAAAGGCTGGGGAGATATGACTCCTTTGCGGGACTATCTGCAATTTCTAAGTCACTTTATGCAAGCTGAAAGCACAGCTGCGGATTCTTTGATGAATGAATTTGTATTGCATCATCCAGGTTCGGATTTTGCGAACGATATCATCTATCTGAATATGCTGTCCATAGAGATGGATAGTGCGCAAAAACGCAGCTTTGGATCCGCCATTCGTGATCTGCAACTATACAAAATACGCGGCGTGGACACACTTGCTGCCCTGCATGAACAAACGGGGGACGAAGAACTACTGATATTGGCCATTGAATGGGCTTTGGGCCTGGGCGATGTCGCGAAAGCTCAGCAACTGATGCAATATGACTTTAAGGATGAATTGGCAGGTGATTATGCGAGACTGATGAGTATATCTGTGCTGCAAGATCGTGAAGAAATGATGCACATGGCCCGGGAATATCTGAAAGAAAATCCCAACAGCATCTTTTCACCGCGCTTCAGACAGATGATCGGCCGCGTATCCGAGACCCAAATGAGTATGTAAGAAAAAAAGAATAAATGGAGAAACGATGAAGATTCGCAAAGCCTATACCTTCGACGATGTCTTGCTGATACCCAAACATTCGGCCGTATTGCCCTCCACGGTCGATTTGAGCACCAGGATCACTCCGAATATCTCTCTAAAGATACCGCTGCTTTCCGCGGCGATGGACACGGTTACTGAGGCGGATACTGCCATAGCAATCGCTCGGGAAGGGGGCTTGGGAGTAATCCACAAAAATCTTAGCATCGAAGCACAAGCCGATCAGGTGCATATCGTTAAACGTGCCGAGAGTGGGATTGTAAGCAATCCCTATACTGTTTCGCCCGAAGATGATCTGGCCAGAGTGCTGGCTCTGAAAGAAAAACACGGCATAGGTGGTTTCCCCGTTGTGGAAGGCAATAAATTGGTAGGCATTCTCACCAATCGCGACATCCGCTTTGAAAGTAATCTGAAGCGCAAAGTGAAGGAACTGATGACACCCCGGGAAAGATTGATCACCGCTTCTGAGTCTGTAGACTGGGAAGACGCAATTCAGCTTTTGCAAAAGCATCGCATCGAGAAACTCTTACTCACGGATTCTTTGGGGGCACTAAAAGGCATGATCACAGTTCGGGATATCATCAAGCGCCAAAACTTCCCTCAGGCCGTGCAGGACAAGCACAATCGCCTCCTGGTTGCCGCGGCTGTCGGAGTGACCGGAGATTATCTGGAACGAGCTCAGGAACTGGCTAAAGCGGGAGTGGATCTCATCGTGATGGATACCGCGCACGGTCATCATATCCACTATCAGGAAGCTCTCAGCAAGGTTAAACAGGCAATCAAGGTCGAGGTGATGGCAGGCAATGTAGCCACCAGAGAAGCTTGTCGCTATCTCATCGATAACGGCGCTGACGCTGTGAAGGTGGGGATCGGTCCCGGCTCCATCTGCACCACACGTGTAGTGGCGGGTATAGGTGTGCCTCAGCTCTCAGCCGTGATGGATTGCGCCATGGAAGCAGAAAGTGCGAATGTGGGAATCATCGCTGATGGTGGTGTGAAATTCTCCGGGGATATCGTGAAAGCTCTTGCCGGGGGAGCAGCCGCAGTGATGATCGGATCCCTCTTTGCCGGTTGCGATGAAAGCCCCGGAGAGGCTATCATCTACAATGGCAGACGATTCAAGAGCTATCGCGGTATGGGTTCGATCGGAGCCATGAAGAGAGGTAGCAAAGATCGCTATTTTCAGAGCACAAACGATACCAACAAACTTGTGGCAGAAGGAATCGAGGGCATGGTGCCTTACAAAGGCCCCTTGAAAGATTATATTTATCAATTGATTGGGGGCTTGCGCAGCGGAATGGGTTATATAGGTGCCAAAGATCTTTTGACCCTGAAAAGGGAAGCCGAATTTGTGGAAATAAGCCCCGCCGGATTGAAGGAATCGCATCCTCACGATGTGCGCATTACAAAAGAAACTCCAAACTATCAAAGTGGAGATTGATCCCGCTCATATCGGGATGCTGGGCTCATTTCTCTACCACTTGAAAGTGGAGCGGGGAATGGCGAAAAACAGCATCGAGGCATACGAGCGTGACATCAAAGACTTTCTGGCTTTTGATGCCAAACCGCTGGGGGAGTATTTGCCTGCCGATGTGATCAAATACCTTTCCGCTTTACAGGAAATGGGTATGCAGAAAAGCTCGCTCAGACGCAAGCGTGTCGCCATAAAGCAATTCTTCGATTTCCTGCTGGAAAACGATCAGGTCTTGATGCTGGATTTTGATTTGGTGCCGGCAATCACCACCGAGAACTACCTGCCGGATACCATCTCTGTGGAAGAGATGAAGAAGCTTCTGGATGGATTGCCCATGGGCAACAATTTGGAATACCGCAACAAGGTGATGATGGAATTGCTCTATGCTACAGGGATGCGCATCTCGGAACTTTTGGGACTCAGTATTCACGATCTCAAGCGTGGACAACATATGCTGTTGGTGAGGGGAAAAGGCAGCAAACAGCGCTTTGTGCCTTACATCAAAGCTCTTGATCCATTGCTCGATACATATCTGGAGATTCACCGTTCCAACCTGTTGAAATTCAAACAGAGCGACACCTTGTTTCTGAACCGGTTTGGCAACAAGCTCTCGCGCATGGGTTTCTGGAAAATCCTGCGTGAAGCTGTGATCAAATCCGGCATCAAACACGACATCACCCCGCACACTTTTCGGCACTCTTTTGCCACCCATCTATTGGAAGCCGGAGTGAATCTGCGCATAGTGCAGACTCTTTTGGGACACTCCAGCATCAATACAACTCAGATATACACACATGTTGATATGCGCTGGTTGGTGGAAACACATAAACAGTTCCACCCGCGAGCCTGAGAAATGGTACAAAACATAGCAGACTTAGGAGATAGACTATGAGAAAAATTGCACTATTCGGATTGCTGGTATTCGCATTAAGCGCGTGCGGCAAGGACAAAGGCACAAACGAAAAATTAAGCGTAACGCTGGACTGGACTCCAAATACCAATCATACTGGATTGTATGTGGCTCAGGAATTGGGATACTTTGCCGAGGAAGGCTTGGATGTGGAAATCCTGCAGCCCGGCCAAGGGGTTACAGATCAGATAGTTGCCACGGGAAAAAGTGAATTTGGCATAAGCTACCAAGAGAATGTGATCCGTGCCCGCAGTGAAGGTATTCCTCTGGTATCTGTGGCAGCGGTTATTCAGCACAACACATCCGGTTTTGCCTCTCTGAAAGAAGCGGGTATCACAAGCCCCAAAGATTTTGAGGGTAAGCGTTACGGCAGCTGGGATAGCCCTTCCGAGATGGCAATTTTGGGCAATGTAGTATCCGGAGCCGGTGGAGACATCAGCAAAGTGGAAGTGATATCCGGAGTGTATGACTTCTTCTCCACAATAGGTAAAGACGCGGATATCGAATGGATCTTTCACGGCTGGGACGGCGTTTTGGCTCAGCATAGAGGCATAGAGCTAAACTACATACCCCTGAAGGACTTGAATCCTGTCTTCGATTACTACACCCCGGTGATCATCAGCAGTGAAGACTACCTGAAGGATAATCCAGAGCTAGCCCAAAAGTTTCTCGCAGCAGTAAAAAAGGGCTATGAATACTGCATCAAAGAGCCTGGTAAGGCAGCAGACATCTTGCTGAAACATGTACCTGAGCTCAATAGTGATCAGGTAAAGCTAAGTATGGACTATCTGGCCAATGAGTATCAAGCCAACGCAGAGTATTGGGGATATCAGAGCACTGATGTATGGTTTGCTTTTGCCAATTGGATGAACGATGAGAAGCTCATAAATGGTACCATCGATGTGGAAAAAGCCTTTAGCAACAAGTATTTGATGCCTCGATGACGATACTATCTGCCCATGGTGTGAGTAAGTCCTTTCTCTTCAAAGGTGCCTTGTCCCCGGTACTGAAAGATATTGATTTTGATCTGCAAGAAGGGGAATTTGTGAGCATAGTAGGAGCCAGTGGATGCGGTAAAACCACTCTTCTGGAGCTACTTGCCGGCATCACAAAACCCGATAGCGGTTGCATACGTTATGCCGGGGAAGAGATTACGGGAAAGACAGGTTATTTGGGCTATATGCCTCAGGATGACCTGCTTTTCCCCTGGTTGAAAGTAATGGATAATCTACTCTTGCCGGGCAGAGTTCGGGGTAGAAACATCAAGGAAGAACGAAAAAAAGCTATCAAACTGCTGCCGGTTTTTGGCCTGCAAAACTATCAGGAACATCTTCCTTGGCAGTTATCGGGGGGACTGAGGCAGCGGGTGGCATTGGCAAGAACATACATGACGGGTAGCAAAGTGTGGTTGCTGGATGAACCGTTAGCAAACCTGGACGCGCTCACCCGTAACGCTTTACAGGATTGGATTGCCGGCATTGTGAAAGAGCTGAATCTTTCGGTTCTATTGGTCACTCACGATATTGTAGAAGCTCTCAAACTGTCAGATCGCATTCAAGTGATGAAGGATGGCGTATTTTCCGGTAATTTGCCTTTGGATAAAAGTGCGGATGAACTTGAAGTGAAGGAACTGGGCAACAAAATCCGCTCTTTGATATAGCCGCTAAGCTTCAGAGAAAAAAAGGACATCGCAAAAAGCAGATGTCCTTTTACTATATAGGGATAAAGCTTAGAACTCGATGTTCATCGAGGTACCAAGGATGTAGTTGTTGGTATCATTGTCGTGTATCCCATAAGCACCATAGGCTGCCATATTCAGCAGATCCGGGATCAGTTCATACTCCATGCCGGCGTTCATTTCCATTCCGGTATCGGTAAGGAAACCAAAGGCGCCAAAGAGAGCGATCTTTTCGCTGACAGGAGCACGCAGGCTGCCAACAGCGCTCATGAACATATCAGCATTGCCTTCATAGGGGGTATTCCAATAAAGGTTCAGTCCATCGTGATACTTGCCGATGCCATAGATGTAGAGACCGTTCTGATACCAGGGGCTCACAGTGCTCAGGCCGTTTTCGGTGGCCAGCAAGAGATCGGCACCCAGCTCCAACATGTCCAGATCCATCTTAGCCTTGATAGCTCCGCCAAAGCCCATTTCGGTATCATCATTCTGCATTTGCATATCGATGAAAGCGGTGGCGTCAAAGCCGGCAGGACCCATCTCCATGCTCAAATAAGGCATGAACGTAAGGTTGCTGGCATCCACGTCTTCATAATTGCCAAAGAACAGATACATTCCGATGGGCATTTCCATATCCATCTTGGCGTGAGCCATGAATACATCGTGATCGTCTTTCTGGTTTCTGGGTCCTTCTTTTACCTTCATCCAGGCAAATTCGGCGTCGATGGCGTCTCCAAACTGCTTTTGCAGCATGATTCCGGAGAAGGTGTCGTCCATCACCAAACCCATTTTATCCATCCAATACTGCTGACCAACGATGATGTTAGCATCGATGGATTCGATGTTGTAATTGAAGTTCAATTCTTTGATATCGAAGGCAACGTCTGTTCCGATGGCTCCACCGCCATTTCCCCAAATGATGTCGCCAATCTCAGCGGCAACACGGAAGCTGAGGTTCTGGTGAAACTGGGAATCAAAACCGATATTGAAACGGTTATCAATGTGCCCGCCATCCACTTCAGCGGCGTTGTTATAGATTGCTGCGCGGGCGCGATTTTGCCCACTGATGTCGAACTCAACGGCATAGAGACCGGTCAACACCAGTAGGGGAATGAGAACAAGAATGATTTTTTTCATACTAGACTCCTTATATATGTTTGTATTTATGCTTATAGAATAAGAGTTCAGGGTTTTTTGTCAAGTAAAAAAGCTCATAAAGCAATAATTTTGATTTTAAGTTCATCCTGAATGCTTCGGATATTGGCAGCAAGATTTGGATTTATCGGGATGCCAATCGAGCGAACTTCTTGTACTTTTTCATACTCTTTTTCGCCGGCAACCCAGATGCGATCACGACCCGGAAGCTTGCGTGATTGTTGCAGCTGTTGGCAGATATCTGTGCTGATCCTTTTGAATTCATCTATCTCTGTGAAGAAATCAATATTGATGGCCAGGAAGAAATGACCCAGGCGATAGGGGGCGGCTTTACCATCCGCGTCCCTGCCCCAGAGACCATTCAGATAGCTGCCCTGCTGCAAAGCGGAGCAGAGTATTTCCACCATGGTCCCCAGACCATAGCCTTTGTGACTTCCGGTTACTTCCTCGGTACCGCCCAGTGGCAGCATACACGCCGTTTGTTCCACGAGATCCTTCAGCAGTTTATTGGTATCTGTCTGCGGTTCTCCATCAAGATTGATGGCCCAATAGGGTGGAGTATCCTTTTCCTCGCGGGCGTATTGTTCGATTTTCCCTCGCTGTGAGATTGAAGTGGCGGCATCATAGATAAAGGGATAAGGCAGATTTGTCGGCGCACCAAAGCAGATCGGATTGGTTCCCAACAGCGGTTGAACTCCGTGCGTAGGGCATATCGACGGGCGTGCGTTCGTAAAAGTGAGGCCGATCATATCCTCCCGGGTTGCCATATCAGCATAATAACCGCAGATGCCATAATGGGTACTATTGCGAACTGCCACGCTGCCCAGTCCGTAGAGCTTTGCCTTTTCGATCGCCTTTTGCATGGCTTTATGTGCGATCACGTGCCCCATGCCGTGATTACCGTCCCACACTGCCGCAGCATATTTATCCCTGATCACATCAATCGTGGTAATAGGGTTTTGGATGCCTTGCTTGATGCGGTCATAATACATCTTCAAACGCCCGATACCGTGGGATTCAATTCCCCGCAGATCGCTGGCGATCAATACATCGGCGCAGGTCAGGGCATCGTCTTCCGGAACCCCGATTTTGCTAAATACTATCTTCATAAAGTCGTGCATTGTCTGAACTGGTAGGTGCATCATAATAAATCTCCTGTAGTGATGGCAACGGCATTCAAAGGGGGAAAACCATTGAAGCAAATAGCAGAATAACTTCTGGTATATGCGCCGGTGGTAAAGATATACACTCGGTCTCCGGCTTGAGAGGTCTCCGGCATATGGTATTTGTAGTTTTCATACAGAATATCCATGCTGTCGCAAGTAGGCCCTGCCAGAATGATCTCATCCGCCATACCCTCGCGATCAAAATAGATGGGGAACTTGATGGATTCATCGATAGTTTCGATCATGCCGCCAAACTTTCCGATATCCAGATATACCCATTGATACATATTGTTTTTGGATTTGCGGCTGATGTTGATTACCTCGGCAACGATGATGCCGGCGTCTGCCACCAACGATCGTCCCGGTTCCAAAATGATCCTGGGCATATGTTCGCCAAAATCTTCACTGAGAAAGCGCATGATCTCATCCGCGTATTCTTTTACCGAGAAGGTGGGATCCACATAGCTGGCGGGGAATCCACCTCCCAGATTGATCATTTCGAGCTCTATCCCGTGCTCTGCCACAGCATCAAACAGATATTTACAGCGGGCGATAGCGTCGTCCCACTGCCCGATATCGCGCTGCTGGGAGCCTACATGAAAGGAGAGCCCATAGGGCTTCAGACCCAGTTCATCTGCTTGAAGGATAAGGTTGTACACGATGTCTGCGTGCGCGCCAAACTTACGGGAAAGCGGCCAGTCTGCTCCGGTGCCTTCGGTCAAGATTCTAAAGAAAACCTTGGCGTTTGGAGCTACCTCGGCGATGTTTTGCAAGTCACTTTCGCTATCGGTGGCAAACATCCTTACTCCACGCTCATAGAAATATGCCAGATCAGATTTCTTTTTGATGGTGTTGCCGTAGCTCAAGCGTTGGGGAGAAACCCCAAGATCCAGCATCATATCCAACTCGTAGCGAGAGGCGATGTCAAAACAGGAATTTCTATCCTTTAACAAACGTAACACTTCTTGCATGGGATTGGCTTTTACAGCATAATAAATCTCCGCGATGGGGAAGTTCGAACTTAACTCATCGTATTTCTTTGCAATGAGGTCCAAATCTACGATCAGTGATGGAGTGGGCAGTTTTCGGGAAAATTCACGAATCCCGGCAAATCGTTCTGGGTCGATGTAACGTTCCAAATTGAACTGATACGGCTCTCTGTACATGGCATAGTCCTCTGTAACAATAATAAGATCAATCTATTTCTTTGCCACAAATATGTCAAATGAATATCTGATTATATGAAAGGGGCTGCAAAAAATGCCGCCCACAAAATAGCGAGCGGCATCAAGGATTGATCCCGGATTTATTAATTTGCTGCGGGATATACAGTGATGGTTCCCATACTTCCGGTTTTGCCGGAACCGGGGAAACTCAGGTTGAAGCTGGTGGATTCATAATTACTATCATTCATCCAAACATGAGCTTTCACATTAGAAATGGTGGCGTTGGGTGGACCAACTATGCTGAAATTTCCCTGGGCATCAGTTTGTGCGCCGAAGTGCCCGCCTTCACCTTTTTTTTGGGGGCTATTCATTCTATGGTAATTGTCCTATTTATGCATGATAAGCAATACCAATTAATTTGGCAACCTATATTTGAGAGATAATAATAAATAATGCTCATTAGTTTTGCGTGAGTAGGGCGAGTTTTTCATATAGCTGATTACCGGATAGAGTGATGCACCGTATTTCTTCCCCTATGCTTCATCCTGTGCCGAAGCAGATATAATCCCATTATCATCGAGTGATCACTGCTTGATAACAGCTTGATATCAGCTTCGGCACAGCTTAATGCATAGAGCAAGGGCGGGATATGGACAAGCCGATATCCCGGAACTTGGTTCCGGACCCGGGCTCTGCCCCTTAGGCTGATTTGTTTTCTGCTTGACGTGTTCGTAGTGTATCGCTCACTTGCATTCATGAAAAAGATCATACACATAGACATGGATGCCTATTTTGCCGCCATAGAGATTCGGGAAAACCCCTCTCTGAAAGGCAAATGCGTGATAGTGGGCGGTTCTCCCCACAGCCGGGGAGTAGTATCCACCTGTTCCTACGAAGCCCGGAAATATGGCGTTCACAGCGGGATGTCCTCGTTTCAAGCCTGGAAGTTGTGTCCGCAGGCGGTCTTTGTACACAGTAGTTTCAAGCTCTATGGCGAGATCTCAAAACAGATTCGCGAGATATTTTATTCTTGGACGGATATGGTTGAGCCGATGAGCTTGGACGAAGCCTATCTGGATGTTACACGGAACAAGATGAACGAAGTGGATCCGGAGAAGATTGCGCGTATGATCAAAGATGAAGTGATGAAACAAACCCGTTTGAGCTGTAGCGCGGGAGTATCATACAACAAATTTTTAGCCAAAATCGGTTCTGATCTGAATAAACCGGATGGGCTTAGTGTGATCACTGCTGAAAATGCCCAAGAAATCCTCTTTGCGCTACCTGTTGGCAAGTTTCACGGGATAGGCAAGGTAACTGCTGCCCGCATGCAAAAAATGGGTATAAAGACAGGCAAAGATCTCTATGAGCGAAGCCTGCGCGAGCTGATTCGTCATTTTGGCAAGGCAGGTCATTTCTACTATAATGTGGTGAGGGGCGTCGATGACAGAGAAGTGGTAAACTATTGGGAACCAAAGTCCATTAGTTGTGAAAACACGTACTATGAAGATATTGGAGAACTTGATGAATTGCTGCGACGCATCCGCGCGTTGGCAGAAAAGCTTTCCACTAGGATGTATTACAAGAATATCCAGGGCTCAAACCTGATCTTGAAGATCAAATACGCGAATTTTGAACAGATCACCCGCAGCTGTTCGCTGTCGGAATCCAGCGCAGACAAAGAGATACTCTACCAGGCCGCGGAACAATTGCTTATCTCAAATTGGGATCCTTCTCGCAAGGTGAGATTGTTAGGTCTGGGAGTGGGCAAGCTGGATTGTGATAAAGATTGCGATCAGTTGGAATTGGATTTGCCGGATAGAGAACACCAAAATATATAGCTATATTCTAAGCCAGTTTCTCAGTTGATCTCTGATCTCCTCCGCGCTTTGGGCGTGATTGATCTTTTCGCGAACTTCCTTGCTGCCGGGTAGTGCTTTGATATAGTGGCACAATTGGGACCGCATCTCCCGAACCACGATCCTTTCGGCTTTGTATTGTAAAGCGTTGTCCATGTGTTGAAGAGCAGTTTCCAGCAATGTATCTTTGGTGACGGGACTGTATTGACCGGTGGCAAAGTATTCTTTGATCTGGCTGAATAGCCAGGGGCGTCCCAAAGCTCCCCGCCCGATCATGATGGCATCACAGGCCGTTTCTTGCAGTATCTTTTCAGCAGATTCAGGACTCGTCACATCACCATTTCCGATTAGGGGGATCCGGAGTTCTTGCTTCAAGATTTTGATGTGTTCCCAATTGCTTACCCCGCCAAACATCTGTTTTGTGGTGCGGGGATGAAGGCACAGGATGTCGGCACCGCTATCCTGCATTTTGAGGCCAAATTCCCGGTAGTTTATTGTATTGCTATCCCAACCGCTGCGGAATTTCACGGAAAGAGGGACAATGCCGCTGCAGACTTTCTTTACTTCCCGCACGATGGCTGCGGCAAGATCGGGATTTTGCATGAGGGCAGAGCCGGCGCCGCGTTTTATCACTTTCTTTACCGGGCAGCCCATATTGATGTCGATGAAATCCGGTTTGAAAGGCAAGAGAACCTCAGCGGCCTTAGCCATCACCCGGGGGTCAGAACCGAAAATCTGCACTCCATAGGGGCGTTCACGCTGAGAGAAAAGCACATAATCCAAGGTTTTCTGCCGGTCCCGGATCAAGCCATCAGCGCTCACCATCTCACTGAGCAGATAATCCGCCTTCCAGTCCTTACACAACTCACGAAAGGCCCGGTCGGTATAGCCGGCCAAAGGCGCCAGATACAGGGGAATACTAAGCAAGATGGTATTTGCTCTTGATGGCGGCAATATCTACTTTGTCGATTTGGGAAGGATTCATCCTGTCCCGGGCAAAATCCAGATACAATCCGCTATCCAGAAAGAAATCGACCAAATCGGCATCCAAATGTCCGTCTTTTACCATGAAGGCCATGATGGTGAGAGATTCCGATAGTGTTTTTGCTTTTTTATAAGGGCGATCAGCGGATGTGAGCGCTTCAAAGATGTCTGCGATGGCGATCATTCGGGATTGCAGGGGCAATTTCGGCGCATCCAGACCCTGAGGATAACCTTTGCCATTCAAAGCTTCATGGTGAGTGGCAGCGTAAAAGGCCACCTGATTGTATTTTTTGGGGAAGCTAAGCTGAGACAGCATATCCCAGGTTACGGATACGTGGGCGCGCATGATTTTGATTTCTTCGGGGTTCAGAGTTCCACGGCGGATACTGAGGTTTTTTCGGTCGGTTTCATCCAATAGATAGTAGTGTAAACCTTCATATTCAAAATCGATCGCCGCCAATGCTTCCATCCTGGCTATTACCGGGTCGGGAACAAATTCACCACCGATGTTCAGTTCGCGTATAAAGTCGATTGCTTCATCCATGAAGGCATACGGGTCCTTGTCTTTGCAGCCCAATTTATCTTGCACAAAGCTTTCAAAATCATCTGTATCCAGCTTTATTTGCAGGTACTTCAAGAGTGTCTTGATATGGGAGGCGCGGGCTTGCACCAGCGCAAATCCATCCATGATGCGCTCCAGTTTGCAGCTTTTATCCATCACAAATACCGGCGTGATGATCTTGCCGATATCGTGCATCCAGCCCGCCATCGATATTTCCTTGAGTTGGTCCTCGCTGAAGTGGATATCGGCAAAAGGCCCACTTTCGCTGCTGTTTATCTTCGCTGCAATCATGTCTGTAAGCAGCGCGACCCGGGTGATGTGATCCGAGCTGTATTTACTTTTCTTCTCGATCGCACCGGCTATTGAACGCATAAATTGCATGAGGAGATCTTCCAGACCTGCGATTAACTTGCGATTTGAAAGAGCAATAGCCGCTTGAGAAGACAGGGAAGAGAGCATGGTTTTGTGCTCTGGGCTAAAGACGGTGATCTGGCCATCATCATCCAGGGGGTTAATAAACTGAATAACGCCCAGCACGGTATCTTCGTGGTCTTTCAAGGGGATGGTAAGCATGGCTTTACAGCGGTAATTATTATTGTGGTCGCTTTTCAGAGTTCCGCTGATGTCGTATTCTTTGGCCTGATACACATCGTCAAAGCAGAGGCTGTGTTTATTGTGATACACGGCTGAAACAATGTGGGACATCACTCTGTTGCCTGCGTCGTCATACAGGGGAACCGGATTCCAACGGATGGGATCGTTTGTGCCTCCCTGACGCATATTCAGCTTGGCGTTGTACACCAATTCGAATTCCAGTGAGCGCGCATCGTCGCTGACTTTGTAGATGGTTGCGGCGTCCGCTTTTGTGAATGCTATTCCTTCATCCAGAATCATTTCAAAGATCTTGTCCAGATCGGTCTCACTGGATAGAGCCTGACCAATGCGGGTGAGTTGCTGGATGTGTCTGATCTGGTCTTCTGCCATATCGGTGATGCGTTTTACCACCAGATTGAGAGTGTTGTTTACTTGTTGATTCGAACTGAAGGTATAATTCATATTTGCCTCAAATGCGTTCGTAAAGCATGAAATGGGGATGATAACCAAGTCTGCGTTGTTCTTCTTCAAACCAGGTAACGATGTGTTCGTCCAGATTGGGATGCAACTGGATGGGGTCGTCTTGCATGGAAGTGTAATGAGGGTTTTGCAAGAATTCTTCTACTATCCAGGACGCGTATTCATTGTGATCTGTGGAAATCTGCACCTGAGCTCCGGGGATCAATATCTGGGCCAGTGAGTTCAGAAAATCTTGCCGGAAGAGGCGTCGGCGGTGATGTTTACGTTTGGGCCATGGGTCAGGATGCTGAATGAATACTCCACTGATACTGGATGGCCGAAATAGCTGAGATATACCAGCATCCACAAATTTCCGTGCCAGACGCACATTGGGGTTTAACTCGACAGAGAGTTTTTTAAGACAATTGCGAATGCGCTTTTCGCTCATTTCCAAGCCGATGAAATTCCAATCGGGATGGCTGATCGGGTAGCGGGAGATGAATTCCCCTTTCCCGGAACCGATCTCCAAGTATAGGGGATGTTCATCTTCAAACAGAGAGTTTAAAAGCTCTCCTTCAGAGGGTTCGACAACAAAAAAATCCCGGTCACTGAGCATCGTCTCGATTTTCCTCTTTACGCAACTGTCGTACTTCAGATTGCAGAATTATGAGATCGGCAATCGACATCCCAAAAGCGGAAAAGACATAGATGATCAGGCCATATACAAAAGCAATCTGCCAAAAGCCTTCAATAAGTTCGATACCCAGGATGAGGTATAGGCCGGCAAGATACAAGCTGAGCATGATGCCGCCGCAAGCGCCCATCAATAGTGTGCGCAAGCGGATGACAGCTTTGTTGTAAAACACATAACGGATAATGACGATGCTAAGTAAAGCGAAAAGCAGATTTGGCATCAATAGAGCCAGAATACTAAGTGGAGCATCTACTGCCAGCAAGGTGGCTACGGCGAAAAATACAGATAAAACCAATGCTGCTCCCCATTGCCAGATGCTTTGCAGGTAATATTGGAACAAAGCTATTACTCCGTTCAATAAAGCAGCAGCAACCGCGATATGTACCAAATTGAGACCTTCGGTGCTGATCTGTTCCTTGTATAGCAAGCTGCCCAGTAAGGCGCCCAATACGGGAAACAGGATGATCAGCAGGTATTGTAATCTAAATTTATTCATGTATTCCTCTATTTCTCAAATCCTTTGTGGCCGGTGAATGTAGGACAGTATAAACGATTTTCATTGACGTCCCAAGCTGTATTGCAAACTTATCTCACATGATCATTGTGTCAATGATAATCGCGAAAAATATGGAGAAATTCGATGCTCAGTAAGTTAAAAAGCCTTAGAGACAAATTGACAAAATCCAAATCCGGCTTTATCGATAAAATCGCTGAAACCGTGAAAGTCCGGGCTGTAATAGATGACGAATTATACGAAGATTTGGAAGAAATTCTGATAAAAAACGATACGGGAAGCCAGATGGCGGAAAGGATCGTGGAAAGTCTTCGCAAAGAAGTGAAAGAGGACAGGATCACAGATCCGGAGGTGGTGCAAATCTACCTCGTAGACATTATGCAAAACATCCTCTTCAAGGATATTCCGGATGAGAGTGACTTCTTTGCTCCCCCCGCCCTGCAACCCTATGTAATAGCCTTTGTGGGTGTGAACGGGACCGGAAAAACCACCACAATCGGCAAGGTTGCGAACCGTTTTGCCAAAGCCGGGAAAAGAGTGCTGATCGTAGCCGGCGATACCTTCCGCGCGGCAGCTATAGACCAAGTCGCCATCTGGGCAGAGCGAGCCGGGGTGGAAATTATGCGTTCTGAGCCGGATCGTGATCCGGCGGCGGTAATATATGATGGAGTGGCTTCGGCAGTTGCAAAAAAATATGACATTGTGCTGATTGATACTGCGGGGCGTCAACACACCAAAGAACGCTTGATGAAAGAGCTGCAAAAGATCGCAAAAGTAATAAAGAAAGCTTGCCCCGAAGCGCCCCATGAAACCATTCTGGTGGTGGACAGCACAACCGGGCAAAACGCGATCTCTCAGGCCAGGCATTTCAACGAATCGATCAAGCTGACAGGTATTGCCCTTACGAAATTCGATGGCACGGCGAAAGGTGGGATTATCTTCAACATCAAACAGAACTTGGAAATACCGGTGCGTCTTTTGGGAGTGGGTGAACAGATCGAAGATATCGAGAATTTCCATACCGTACGCTTCGTGAAGGCCTTCTTTTCGAGGGAGGACGAGACAAGCGCTGAATGATTGACAAAGATAAAGCTCTGGAACTGGCAGAGAGACTGCTGAAAATCCTAAGTCCTGAAGGGGGAGACAGCGCTTTACTGGTGTTTCAGCGCAAATTGTTGGAACACATATACAAAGAATTGCTGGCTGATGTACCATTGGTGTTCAATGGTCTGTTTGCCCGCATGCAATATTTCCACGACAACAACGACATCCCGGCTGAATTGGTCAGGCGACTGAATACGCTTAGAATTCTGTGCAACAAAGCTGCGCATGAGGAACTGTCCGATATTCCCGCAGGAGCGGTGAGTGCTGGCGCAAAAAGCATCTATGAACTATTGAGATGCGTATGTCCCGATCTTAGCTATCCACCGCTGGAAGATGTGGTAAAAGACGCTCCGGAATTACCCAGACAGAGCCATAGCAAAAAGCACAGTTTCCACTGCGTATTGAAAAGCTGGCAATACTATATGTCCGGAGGCAGAATCTCGGGCTTGGAGATAAACGCTATCAATGAAGACGATGAAGAAGTAAGCATCCTGCTGAGGGATGATAATAAGAATGCAGGCAAGGCCAGATTCAGCGCTTTGAGCCCCAGTCTCTGGCCCTATGCCAACCTGCACTGCCTGCAATTGAGTGAAGTAGCAGGCAAAGCAAATTTTTACGTGGACAATCCCCGCACCATCATTGTGTTGGAACCGGATTTCCTGATCGATGCCTCCTCGATAGCCGAATGCATGGATAACAACGGTTCATTTCCCGAGCTTTATGTATTGAACAGGCTGTTTGGAGAACCCAGTTCCGAGCGCATGCTTTTGGGCAGAATGGTAAACAGTATCTTTGATGAACTGATTCATCACCCGGACTTGGATTACCTCAGCCTATTTAAACGTGGATTGGCTCAGATGCCCATTCCCATGGTGGCTTTGGGTCAAAGTTGCGCGATGGACATCTATCGAGAAATTGAAAGCGGACATCTGGAGGCAGTTAAGGCTTTTTGTGCCGATGTGCCGGACGAAGACCTGCTTTTGGAGCCGTCTTTCTTGTGCCCCACATACGGGCTGCAGGGACGCCTGGATCTGCTCTTCAAGAAAAATGATAAATACAGTATAGTAGAGCTGAAAAGCGGAAAGGCTCATCCCAATGATGTGTGGCCCAGCCAGTTGTACCAAGTCGTGGCCTACAATATGATCATCCGCAGTGCTTATGGGTCCGGAAGATTGGGCTCCAGCTCGATCTTCTATTCTGCCTGTGCGGACAAACCTTTACGGAATGTAGCAAATATGCCGCTGTTGGAACAGAATCTATTACATTGCCGCAACCGTATCGTGGGGATCATGCGCTTATTGAGCGAAGAACCCCGGCGCTTTTTTGACTGGTTGGAAAAGCAGGATGAGAAGCCCTACAGCGTTTTCAGCGCCGAAACCTTGCAACGCTTTAAACGCTTGAAGAATGGAATAAGAGACTTTGAAAACGAATGGTTCTGCGAGCAGGTGAAGCGCGTGATTCGGGAGATCTGGTATGTGAAGACGGGAGCCGCGAAGAGCGAAACCCAATATGGACACAATGCCTTGTGGCGCCAGACTCCGGCGGAGAAAAATGGCAAGATAATCGGGAAACTCGCAATCGAAGATTACGATCAACGAGACATCAAATTGAGTTTTCGCGAAGAACCGGGGATCTCGGACTTCAGACAGGGCGATATCGTGGTACTGTATGAAGAGCATAAACAGGTGGATAAACAGGAGATCATTCGCGGCGTTATCACCAATCTGGATAAAGACAATCTTTGCTTGAGGATACGCGGAGGGATCAAGCGCCGCTTCAATCCGGAAAGCTCCTGGGCGCTGGAACATGATGTATTGGAATCCTTTCTTTATGGACCTCTATCCGCACTCACGACCTTTCTGGAAAGTGATACTGCAAAAAGGGAACTGCTGCTGGGAATCCGCGAGCCTCAGGTGGATGCCGCTGAAAGCTCTGAAGATGAAAAGGAATCCGTCTTGGCGCGTATGAAGGCGGCTCGCGAATTGTTTATCGTTCAAGGACCTCCCGGAACCGGTAAGACCTCAGGTTTGATCGGAAACTACATTGAGCGTTTCTACAAAGAATCGGATAAAACCATGATGGTGCTTAGCTTCACCAATCGCGCAGTGGATGAGATCTGCTTGTGTCTGCAAAAAAGGGACGTAGCGTTTATCAGGACAGGAAACTCCCAACACATCGAAGATGACCTGCTGGAAAACCTGATCAAAGACAAAAGATACCAGGAGATAGACTGTCTCTTGCGAGAGAATCGCATCTTCATCGCCACCGTGCAAAGTGCCAATGCCTGGTTTCGGGATCTTACCCGCCTCACCGGGATCGATGAGATCATTGTGGACGAAGCCTCACAGATCCTGGAAAGCTCGATTTTGGGTTTGCTAACCATGGCTCCCAAAACCATCTTGATTGGGGATCAGAACCAACTTCCTGCCATCAGTGCCCAAGGAGCTCTGGATTATCATTTTGAGAGTGAAACATTGCAGGATTTGGAATACGGCAGCATCAACCAATCCCTGATGGAAAGGCTTTTCAGGCTTTATGTCAAGAAGGACTGGCAAACACACCTGGAGATGCTTACAATTCATTACCGTATGCATTTCAAGATTGCTGAGCTGTTGTCTCACTATTATGACAATCGTCTGAAACCGGCATTAAAGAAGCAATATCTGCCTTTGGAGCAGGGGCTCTTGCCTGCAGAAATCGATACCAGATTGTTGTGGCTGGAATGCCCGCCCTCTCCTCATGATTATTATGATCCCTTGCAAGCTCAGGCGATCGTGAAGCTGGTAAGCTTGTATCGTGAAGCAGGCTTGGTGAACGATCCCCAAACAGATCTGGGCATTGTGGCTCCATTCAGAGTGATGATTCATGCGTTGCGAGAGGAGATTGAGGATATAAGCATCGACACGGTCGAACGCTACCAGGGCTCCGAACGCGACAGCATAATTCTGTGTTTTCCCCTCAGCAACAGCATGGGTATGCGCAGCTTGCAATCCCTGAGCGCGGATGGCAAAGTGGATCGCAAACTAAACGTAGCTCTTTCGCGTGCGAAGGACCGTTTGATTGTGATTGCCAATAGCACGCTGTGCAAAGCCTCGGTTCATTTTGCCAAATTGTATGAAAACATCCGCCTCAACGGCAGGATAATGGATATTAAAGAATTTATAGACAAGGAGTAAGACATGTCAAATCCAAATCAAAATCCCCCCCAAAAACAACTGAACATTAAGTTGGACGAAAAAGTAGGTGAAGGCACATACGCAAACTTCTTCATGATCACAAATTCTCCCTCGGAATTCATTATGGATTGTGGAAGGATTTTGCCCGGGTTGCCGGACGCCCGCATCTATTCAAGAGTAGTAATGACTCCCATGCATGCCAAGCAGTTGCTGCAACTTCTGGAAAAGAATATCAACAGTTTTGAAAAGCAATTTGGTGAGATCAAGGTTCAAGGTCAGGGCGAAAACAAGGCGGTTGGCTTTAAAACTACCTGAAATTAATGACAAATGCCGGATAATCCCATATTGGGAAGCAGTGCCGCCCCGCATTATGACCTGATACAGAGCTTCGGACCGGGCTAAGCGCATATGTACACTACATATAGCCATTAGCCTCTAATGCCTTGCTGAACGGGGTATTGCCAAGCAGGTATCGACTTGCTGTGGCGTAATTCGGCTACGGCCGACAAATCGGCTGTTTTTGTTGATAGCTGAGAAAAAAGCACTTGACGGATAGTGCCTGATCAGACTTGTGGTTCAGATACTATAAAATAGAAAGAAAAAACTAAATAAGGGAGCAAAAGCCAATGAAGAAATTTTCCTGGCGCGGTCTTTCAATAATCATATTCATATGCGTAACAGCATTTTATCTGGCTCCTTTGGCGATCCCGAATCTGCCGGAGTGGTGGGCGAAAAACAAGCTGAAACTCGGGCTGGATCTAAAAGGCGGTATGCAGATATTGCTGGAAGTGGACACTTCCGCCCTATCTACAGCCGATGCGCGTGGCGCGGTGGATCAGAACATCAAGATCATCCGCGAACGTATCGATCAATTTGGAGTTGCTGAGCCATCCATTCAAAAACTCGGTGAAAACCGGATTATGGTGCAGCTGCCCGGAGTCAGCGACTTTGAAGCGGCAGAGAATCTGATTAAGCAAACTGCCATGCTGGAGTTCAAAGTGGTAGCTCAGCCCGATGAAGCCAAACGTGTTTTGGACCAAATCGACAGCAATATCACAGCTAATCTGGAGAATTTTCCCGCTTTAGCAGAACTGGATAAACAGGACAAAGAGATAATGGCGGATAGCGATTCTCTGGGCCTTGATGAAACACAAAGCGGTGTATTCAGCAGTCTGGTACGCCCGGGTGAGATGGATTATGAAGTGCAGTATGACAGCGTTCGACTGATGCAGGAACTGCTGGCGGATTCGTTATTCCACCAAATGGTTCCCGCCGGCTGGCAGATCTCATTGGAAAAGGCTGATGCCACCAATATCAGAGCAGATAGAATACTGCATGTGCTTTCCAGTGCAGTTGAGCTTTCAGGGGCAGATTTGGCAAGAGCGAAAATGGAATATGGCTCATCCACATCCACTGATCCCCGTACAGCGAACAAACCCTATGTCTCCATTGAAATGAAACGCGAAGGTGCCAGAAAGTTTGAGCGTGTAACTACCGACAATATCGGCAAACGTCTGGCAATTGTTCTGGACAATGTTGTGTATTCTGCGCCAAATATCCAAGAACGTATCGCCGGGGGCAGAGCTCAGATCACCGGAAGATTCACTTCATCGGAAGCCAACGAACTGGCTATTGTGTTGAACACCGGTAATTTGATAGCTCCCATTACACCCGCTTCCACCTCGATAATAGGTGCTACTTTGGGTTCAGACAGCATTAAAAGCGGATCCATGGCCGGAATCATCGGTTTGGCGGGCGTTATGTTGTTTATGCTGGTTTATTACAAGGTCGGCGGCCTGCTGACAGACTTTACTCTGGTCTTCAATGTTGGTTTTATTCTGGCTATGCTGACCGCTTTTGGCGGAACTCTTACGCTTCCCGGAATCGCCGGCATGATCCTGACCATCGGCATGGCAGTTGATGCCAATGTGCTGGTATTTGAACGTATCCGCGAAGAACTGGATACGGGTAAGACAGCACGTTCCGCCGTTGACGCCGGCTACAATCGCGCTGCAGTTACAGTGTGGGATGCCAATATCACCACTCTGATCGCTGCTGCTGTATTGTATCAATTTGGCTCCGGTCCTATTCGCGGTTTTGCCATCACTCTTGCTATCGGTATCATAGGTTCGATGTTCTGCGCGCTGGTATTTGTGCGCTCGCTTTTCGATACCTTTGTCCTTACCGGAACCAAAAAAACATTGAGCATCTAAGGAGAGAACGATGAGATTATTTAAAAACACAAACATACCCTTCGTAGGGATGCGCAAAATCACCTACACAATCTCCATTATCCTCATCCTTGCTTCGCTCGTAGGTCTTGTAGTGCGGGGTCTGAATTGGAGCATTGACTTCAGCAGCGGAGTGGCAGCGAAAGTGGTCCTGAAAGCTGTCGATAGCGCTGTAGAACCGGTAAGTATTGATGAACTGCGCAATGTCTTGAAAGTAAACGGATATCCCGAAGCTGAGATACAGCATGTGGGCGATGTGTCTGCCGGGACATTCATGATCAAGATCAAAAGCCGGGCTACCGAAGATGCAATATCCAACCACACCAGGATTCAGATTATGCAAATCATCAGTGAGAACTTTCCTCAGCATGTTGCGGGCCGTGATATCAATCGCGATGTGATCGAAGAAATATACGAAGTGGGACCCAAAGTTGGCGGAGAATTGCGCACCAATTCACTGTTGGCAGTGGGCATCGCGCTGGTGTTGATGATCATCTATATCTGGTTCCGTTTTGAGCTGATCTTTGGTGTGATGGCGATTGTAGCATTGGCACATGATGTACTGATCATTATTGGTGTATTTGCACTTACAGGTAAAGAGATTACCATCCAGATCATTGCAGCATTGCTTACAATTGTGGGTTATAGTATCAACGACACTATCGTGATCTTCGACCGCACACGCGAGGATCTGAAGATTCGCCGTAAGGAACCCTTGGAACAAGTGATGAACTTCTCTTTGAACGAGACTCTTTCCCGTACGGTTATAACCTCCGGAACCACTTTTATTACTACGCTGTCGCTATACCTCTTTGGTGGACAGGTGCTCAATGACTTTGCTATGGCGATGTGCCTCGGCGTGATCATCGGCACCTATTCCTCAGTATTCATCGCCAGCAATCTGGTAGTGGATGTCACCAAAGCAACACACAAAGAAAAACAAACCGCTCAGCACCTGAATAAAAGAAGATAAGAGCTATACACGCCATATATACATCTGACCCGGGATACTCTCCCGGGTTTTTGATTGACAGAATCAGCAATGTTCGGCTATAAGATCTCAGAGCAAATCATAAGGGAGGAATATCACGCAATCTTACGATATCCTGAAGGAACTCGATTTTGAGCGGCTGGCCGGGAGTGGCGGAGAGCTGAAAGCGATTGAGATAATTACTGGTCATTTGAAGGCTTTTGGCCTCAATCCCCTGCTTGAGGAATTTACTCTGAAAAGCTTTGACGCGGGGGAGGCAGAGATCGTTTGCGGCGGCAAAAAATGGGAAGCCTTTCCCCTGGGTCTCTGCAGTGATACTCAAATCTACGGCGAATTGGTGTATTTGGAAAACCTGGATGTCTTGATGCACAAACTAGGTGCTTACGAAGGTAAGATTGTGTTGTATTTCCACAGCAGTAAACTGATCTCAGAACTTGTGGAAAACTCAGGCATTAAAGCTCTAATCGGCATCTCTGCGCCAAATAAGAATGCTTCTGCGCGTTCCTATCGCCAAAACGCGCCAGAGCTATTGCCCCAAGTAATGGTTCGCTATGATCAGGCTGAAGAATTGATGCAATATCTAGGGCAGGAAATCAGCTTCAAGATCGATCAAAACCTAGAAGAGCGCATCGCCCACAACATAGTAGTGGACATTCCGGGCAGTGGCATAGATAGGTATCTTACCCTTTTGGGAGGACATTATGACAGCGTGGCCAGAAGTCATGGATCTTGCGATAACGCAGCCGGCTCCATCTGTTTGCTAAAGGCAGCCGAATTCTTTTCCCGGCATAGGCCAAAGCGGGATCTGCGTATAGTGTGGTTTTCCGGAGAGGAACTTGGTTTGCTGGGCAGCACGGCATACATGGAGGCTCATAAAGACGAACTAATCAACCGCTTACGTTTGATAATCAATATAGATCTGGCCGGGGATCCCATTGGACGCAATGTGCTGATGGTATTGGGCAGCAAAGAGTTGATGGGTTACGCGGGTGGTTGTTTGCGCGAAGAAGGCATATATTTCCAAGAACACTTGAATATTTACAGTAGCGATTGTATGCCTTTTGCTGCGTATGAGATTCCCTCGATAAACATCGCCAGAATGGGTGGCAAAGCCTTGTATCACATTCATACTGAGGACGACCGGGCTCAGTATTGCAATCAAGCAGGTATAGATATGGTGGCAAACGCGGGCATAACACTGCTATCGCGCGTGTTGAACGCGGAAATTTATCCGGTGAACAAAGAGATTGACGACAGCCTGCGAGACAAGATCGAGAAATACTTGTATAACAGTAGATTGCAAAAGCCAGAATTACATTGGCGAGAATCATATCGGAAATGAAACAAGCCAGCTTTGATCCATGTAAGGCTCGCGATCGGAAATGCTTGACATTAAAGGCCGGCCAGTATTTTGAGTTAGCATAGATGATGTTAGTAAAAATCCTTGTTATTTGCCTCGTGATGGCTTTTGGTCCACTTGCTGCCCAAAACGGCAAGGATGAGGCTGTGCCCAAAACTGCAGAAATGGATTTCTACGCATTTGCGGATAGTCTGGAAGATCAAAGCTTGGAGACCGAAAATGTAGTAGATTCCTTGTTCTATGCGGCAGATAGCATCAGGGCTTATTATGAGGAAGAGCAAATCTGGTTATACGGCAATACATCTATAAACTATGGCACATCCCACATCATGGCGGATTCTTTGTATCTGGACTTGAAGAATGAACTGGCACTATCTTATGGCAGAACCAGCATGCAGGACGGTGATCAGCTTTTGATAGGCGATAATGTGCGTTACGACGTGCGTAGTCAGACAGGTCTCTTACTTCATGGCAGCAGTTACATCGAAAATGGCTATTACCGGGGAGATGAGATCCGCAAGATCGGTTCCAGTACATACGATATAGACGGTGGTAGCTTCACTACTTGTGATCTGGAAGAGCCCAGCTATTGGTTTTGGGCACAGAAAATGCGCATTTACCAACGAGATAAGGTGGTAGGAAAGCACGTGTTTGCCTATGTGAACCACCTTCCGATATTCTACTTTCCTTTTGTAACCATGAGCATAAAACGGGGCAGGCATCCGGGCTTTCTGATCCCCGAACCCGGCTATAACAACGTTGACGGCAAATACATCCGCGATCTGGCTTATTACTATCCATACAAGGATTTTGCGGATTTTATCGTAGGACTGGATCTCATGGAGAAAACCGGCTGGAAGAGTTATCTATCCACTGTGTATCAGAAACGCTATGAGTATACAGGTTCTTTTAGAGCAGATTTTCAAAAGAATACATATGGAGATGCCACTCAAAACGATTGGGCCCTTCGGGCAGGACATCATCACGATTTGCCGGAGAAGTCTTCTCTGGATGTGTCCCTGGATTTCATCAGCAACAAAAGAATCTGGGAAAGCAGCAACTCCGTGGATGAATCCCTGGCACAAAGGCTATCTTCCAGCATCGCGTATCGTAAGCCGATAGGATCTACCTATTTCAATGCAGGTGCGCTCTACAACCAGGATCTAATCAACGATACCGCAAGCCTCAGTCTGCCTTCGGTAAGCTGGAGTGTATCGACCAGACCATTGTATGAGCTTTTGAAGCTGAAAAACGATGCCTGGTATTCCAACCTGTCTTATCATTACAATTTTAGACTGGATCATAGTGGACAGATAATGGATCCGGATCCCGCATTGCAGGATTACATCTGGGCAAACACTATTGATCCCGAAAACGAGGATCGGTATCTGGTGGAGCATCATGCCGGTATGAAACACTCTGTAGGGCTATCCAACAGTTTCAACTACCGGGGCTGGTTGAATTTACGCCAAAGCGTAGATTACGCTGAAGGCTGGTTCGATAGAGACAAGAACGATAAGAAATGGGTGCGCGGAAACGACTATTCGGCGTCTTTGAACGGCAGTTTTAATGTCTATGGTCTCAGCACATATCAAAACCTGCCGGTATCTGCGATTCGGCACGTACTTACTCCATCCGTAGGACTCAGTTTTGTTCCCGATCACTCCGAAAACGATATCTATTACAGCTTCGGCGGTATTTCTTTGAGGCGAGGCACGAAACAGGCAAATCTCAGTTTTGCTCTAGGTCAGAAATGGCAGTTCAAGTTTGGCAGGGGTAAATTGGAGAAAAAAGTAAATGATCTCTTTTCTTGGGATTCCAGAATTGCCGCAAACCTGTATAAGGAAGATAAGAAATTCGGAGACATCAGTCACAGTTTCACTTTCAGACCGGGGTCATTTGCTCTGGGCTCCATCACAAATGATCAATTCAGCTTAGGAAACTTAAGGATATCTTATAACAGTCGCCTGAGCATGACACAGAGTACATATGTGATTGGCAAGGACGGACTTGCTCTAAGAAACCAGTATCTCTCTCAAGGCATATCATTAAGCGGAAATGCTCCATATGCAGATTATTTTCCCGCAGCAAAGAACCGCAGTTTCGATTCTTTCGGCGAGAAAGCTGAGGATGCTCAAGCGTCTGTAAAAGCCGAAAGCTGGAGCTTGGACATCAGCCACGACCTTAGCGCAGACAAGAATTTGTTTGATAGCAAGAATCAGAATTTGCGCATGAACGCCGCTTTTAACCTCACAAAGAATTATGACTTGAGCTATAGCAACTACTATAATGTGAAAGACAACAAGCTCATCTCTCAAAGCATCCGACTTACCAGGGATCTACACTGCTGGAAGCTGGATCTGTCCTTTAACAAACGCAATGAATACTGGGATTACCGGATTGTATTCTTCAACACACAATTCCCGGATGCCCTGAAGTTTCAGACTCGTGATAGCAAGAGATATTAGACGCGCTGTTTTCTTGGATCGGGATGGCACCATCAGTCCCGACAAATTTGGCTACATCAAAGATCCCGCCGGATATCACTTATATCCGGAAAGCCCAAAAGCCTTAAAGATGCTGCAAGATATGGGCTTTCTAATTTTTATCGTGACAAATCAGAGTGGGATTGCCCGAGGTTATTTGAATCTCACACAACTGGCAGCAGTGCATCAAAAGATGCTGGATCTTTTGGCTGATGGCGGAGTCAGGCCCGATGGATTATACTTTTCGCCCTATCACAAAGAAGGAATAGTGGAGCCCTTCAATGTGCATCACGAGGATCGTAAACCCGGAATCGGCATGTTTCGCCGAGCCCGACGGGAGCATCCCTTTATTACCGAGCATTCATTTATGATAGGTGATCGTTTTACCGACATCGGTTTTGCCAGAAACGCCGGGATGAAGAGTATCTTGCTGCTAAGCGGTAATGGACAGGAGGAGTTCGATAAAATGCTTTCCGATTGCGCCGGTCCCCGCCCTGATTTTATCTGTGAAAACATCCTCTGCGCGGCAGAGATGATTCAACGTTACTACCCATGAAGTTCATTGCTCAATACAGTAGGGAGAAGTTTCGGTCTTTCGGTTTTGACGCTCAGATAAAAGCTTTGGCCAAGCTGCTGAAAGAACTGGAAAAGAACATCGCGGATGCGGATACTCGCGATTTGCTGCGTAATCAGATCCTGGATCTGGCACCGCTGGTGCACCGGGACTTGCCACCCAGGATGAAACACTTGTTGGAGCAAATGCCCGAAGATCCCCATCGTCTGCTGAGAGCACTCGCACGCTATCACGATACTGCTCTGTTTAAAGATGATCAATTAGTGATCCGAACCAGTGACGGAAACACAGTCGCGGCACGGGACAAAGTTGCTGTTGCCGCGCAAATAACTGTGCTTGCGGATAATCTGCGCAGTGTATTCAACGTAGGTTCTTTGTTCAGAGTCTGTGAGTGTCTGGGTATTGCAGAACTGATACTCTGCGGCATCAGCCCGGATCCCAGCCATCCAAACATGGCTAAAACAGCCTTGGGGACTACATCTCGAGTGAAGTGGTCCAAACAAGAAAATACTCTGGATGCCATCTCGCAATTGAAAGCAAAGGGATATACAATCTACGCGCTGGAAACGGCTGAGCCTTCAGACTCTGTTTTTGAGGCGGAATTCAAATTTCCTCTGGCGCTTGTGGTGGGCAATGAAGCTCTGGGCATTGATCCGGCTGCATTAAGGCTCTGTGATAGGATAGTATACCTGCCGGTTTTGGGCTGGAAAAACTCCCTTAATGTAAGTGTTGCCACATCTGTAGCCTTGTATCAGATCATATTTGGAGGAAAAAATGGAGATAAGTGATTATTATGGTAAACTAAAAGAACTGAGTGAAGACAACCAAGCCCTGTGGCAGGCCACTATAATCCATACCCTTGGTTCCAGCCCGGCCAGGACCGGAATGAAGATGCTGGTTTGCCTCACAAACAGTGTATACGGCAATCTGGGCGGGGGAGAGCTCGAGCATTCCATTATCAGTTTTATCCGTCAAAGCCAGCCCTCTGAGCCCATACAGATAAGCTTTGATTTGGCCAGCGGGAAGAAAGTGGAGGGCTGTAGCATCGATATGATCTGTGGCGGTGCTGCCACGGTGTTCATTGAACCAATATTTATAGCCCATCGATTGTTCATCATCGGTGCAGGACATTGTGGTAAGGCTCTGGGGCATCTGGCACGGCTGTGTGGGCTCTGGGTAAAACTGATAGACAACCGCAAAGATGTGCTTCAGGATTGCAGTGAGGAATGTGGGCATACCAGTCAACTAAGCGATTACAGCAACATCGCTGAAGCTGTGGATTTTGGCCCCAATTCCCTTATTGTGATCATGACCCATGGTCACAGCCATGACAAAGAAGTGTTGCAGCAGTGTCTGCGCCGTGAGTATCGCTATCTGGGCATGATCGGCAGTAAAAGTAAGGTGCAACAGACCTTTGACAATGTATTGCAACAAGGTTTTACGAGGGAAGACCTGGCCAATGTTCACGCGCCTGTAGGTTTGAGTATTGGCAGCCAGAGTCCCTACGAGATCGCCATCAGCATCATGGCAGAACTGATCAGAGAATTGCGCCAAAGCAGTTAAGCAGGGCCCTGACCCATTGATAAAATATAACCCCGGACCACATGATCCGGGGTTTTTATACATTCAGATAAGCCGATTATTTTAAGTTTGTATCATATGACCATAGGAGTAAGCTATCAAAAAAGGAGACTCTTA
>ENA-UOOK01000672-UOOK01000672.1-fermentation-metagenome-genome-assembly--contig:-NODE-672-length-45231-cov-4.644103_pt1 | contig 45231 bp, 50 predicted proteins | sample MGYA00245777_ERZ724023 | MGnify/ENA primary metagenome ERZ724023 (study PRJEB28704, sample SAMN03018312) | fermentation metagenome | biome: anthropogenic terrestrial biome; feature: soil; material...
TGGGCAAAGCTGACCGCAAGGCCCGCATGGACCTCTATGCTGCAGGGATAGCCACCAATTTCATAGTGGCCGCACTCTGCTTCCTGCTGATGGTCGGGGCCATGTCCGGAGGACTGTCCTCCGAATACGGCGACAATCCTGCGATATCCAGCATAGAAGGGGGGACATTCGCCTACGAATCAGGGATACCTGCCGGAGCTCTCATCACACACATAGACGGGACCCCCCTCGCCACAATGGAGGATTTCCGCGATGCGGTTGATAGATATGACGTTTACAACGTCACATACATCCACGAAGATAGCGGCGATTCGGTGGATATCCCCTTAGGCGTGCGCATAGCCCACGTTTCCCCGGGAACCCCGGCCTCCGACGCCGGTGTGGCTGACAACATGTACCTGTTGTCCATGAGAGCCGAGGGCGGTGCTTGGGTGGACTTCGGCAACATCTACGATTTCATGGACTTCATGGGAACCACGATGCCCGGGGATGTATGCTATCTTAGAGTGACGGAAACGACCGGGGGCAGCATCCCCGTCGAAACGCAGGTCACCCTGGACAACAATAAGGGGATCGGATTCCTCGGCGTGTCTGTGAACACATCGGGATTCATGTTCACCACCCCCAACGAGAATCTTGCCGTGGCCATGAATCCTGTTCACGGGGCCACCAGCATATCTGAGGGAGCCATGTCGGCCCTTTCCTTCATCGGGGCGCCTCTGAGCGGCTACGCCCCCATACCGGCTAGCACCCAATGGTGGTACGACACGGATGTGCTCCCCCAGGAGGTCTTCTGGGTTCTGATGAGCATCCTGTTCTGGATATTCTGGCTCAATCTTGTGCTGGGACTGTCCAATGCTCTACCTGCGATACCTTTTGACGGAGGCTTCCTATTCATGGGCGGCCTGGATTTCATACTGGAGAAGACAGGCATGCCCTCCGAGAGAAGAGAGCGCTATGCAAGAGCGGTGACGGGCGTGACGACCTGGATCGTATTCCTTGGACTTATGCTCGTGATGATGGTAATCATATTATGATTATGTCGTCGGAATCCAAGCCGATTATCCTCTCAGCCCACCTCAGCTTCTTGGCCTTGACGACGGGATCGGACCCCTCCTTAGCCACCGGGGACGAGAAATCGAATCCTGCAAGGTATATCACCGATGCTCCGAAGTGCCTCGCGATGCATACGGCACGATCGCCGTCTGTGAACCCACCGTAATTGACCACGGGACCGAAGGGACCGGACTGCGCGGTCAGAACGACAGGGCCCCGGAAATCCTTGGCGTGCTCCATTATCCTGTCGGCATTATCGCCGTGGGCATGGATGAATGTAAGCGCCCCCCTCGACGAAGCTTCCTTCTGACTGCGAATATCCCCGTCGAGGTCTGTGACGATAACGTCCGGATATATCCTCGCTTTCACAAGAAGAGCCGTCGCATCCCCTGCGGAGATGAGCGTTCCCGGGAAACTGTCCCGAGAGAGATGGCCATCATACGCCGGTCCGAAGACCGTCACCTCTCTTTTGAAGAACAGGGAGGTCTCATCCTCATCGATGAGGTCCGCATTCGCCATGATCGCGGCGAGAAGCCGGGCGGAAGCCTCATCCTCAAGTCTTGAGTATCCGAAATCGGCCAGGATCTCGGAGTATACCTTCTCCCAATCATCTGGCCGCATTCTCGGCGGTCTCCTCCTCCTCGGCAACGGCTCCCGGGAGATTCCTGAAGGAGACCTGCAGAAGGCTGGCGACGATGGTGAAGAACAATCCCAGGGTTATCTCTATGATCACTACGACATCGTCAACGGCCCCGTAGCCCAGATAGTTCCTCATGAAGTCCAGCACCCCCTGTATTATCAGCGCCAGGCCGAAAACCGTTATGGTGCCTATCATGAACGAGCGGGACACCTTCTTCTCGTTGATGTAACCGTTCAATACAACGCCAAGATCCGCCAGGAAAACACCGAATACTATTGGCCACAGGGCATTCGATACGAATATCAGAATAAGATAGACCAAATTGTTATCCACGATCGATTTTATAGAATTGGCACCAAGGAATATTCCTATCAGGAACATGGATACGGAAAGAAGCGAGAACGTAGCCGCTATGTTGCCTGAACTTATGTGGGCGGTCCAATTGCCCACTTTGTCCAATAACCTGTCCACCATCGAATACGCATACAGCAGAACGGTCACTCCCACAACGAGAGCGGCTATCGGGGTCGTCAGATCGTACAGGAATATCTGATTTCCCACATAGATCTCATAGACCGGGACCGCAAGATAGATCATTGCTATGAGACTGATGAAATACCCTATGGGTGCCAGGAATCTCCTCCTCTTCTGAGGGTCCCGGATCATCTTGCTAACTATGTAGAAAGAGCCCTCCAATCCCGGGGACTGCTTGACATACACCCTCCTGACAGAATCTATCGGTATGCGGGAAGATACGATGGGATAAACGTACTCATCCTCTGCTCCGTCCCCCACCAGTATCGCCCTGTCGGGCTTTACCTTCTCTATGACCTCTTCCAGCTCATCGACTATGGCCGCGTCGGACCTAGGTCCCACCCTCTGATCGCCGCAGATCAGGGCTATCTCCACGTTGCGGTCCTTCTCCAGATCGTTGTATATGTTGATGGCCGCAAACAGGGCATTGACATCAGAGTCCTCCGGGTCTGAAACGCCCAGGCTCATGGATGCTCTCAAAGCTGCCTCTATACCTATGGCAGGCGTCTGAACTCCGCCCTTCATTCCGAAGTCGTTGTCTCTGTCGACAACGAGGATCAGGGTCTTCTTCACACAACCGAATCTGTTTGAGTGTATTATATCCTTTACATTCCGACGGTGCCGAAATCTGATGAGAAGGATTTGTAATATGCCTGATTCGTTTATATTCTCCGGAACCTGCGTCAGATGGGAAAGGGGCTTTGCTCTCCCCGGCAGATATTCCCCTGAAGGGATGAGCAGTGATCTTTGTTTTATGCATACCCATGGCTCATACCACGAACATTATGGCAAACATGAGGTATCCGAACCATAAAAACGCCATCATCAGCCCGCCGGTCACGGATGAGCTTATGAAGTCCTCTCCCTCTTCGTTTTTTAAGAAATTGTCGAACACGGGCAGTATCACCGCCAATAACGACAATATAGCCAGGAACGGAGAATAGAACATGAGCAACAGCAATGGGATGAACAGCACCAACCCAAGTATCAAATGCGGGAATGTGTACAGTATTCCGAATATCAGCCCCGCTTTTAACAACTCCTCCGTTAAGGATTTATTCGACATCTATCCCTCCGGCACATTCATTGAATCGTGCTTGAGATGACATTCCAGCAAGCTGTAAGGTCATGATTCACCTTCTCATCTGCTGGTGCTCGTCTATATACTTCCTATATACGACGAAGGAGGCTATGCCTATCACGAACAGCACGGACACCAGGGAATCGACCTTGCCCTCCCATGACCAAACCCCTGCATTGATCTGGAACACCATGGTCCCTAACACCAGGACGGAAGCGATGATGATGGATATGAATCCCACTTCCAGTCTTGTGAAGATCAATCTTCCGTCTCGGGGTATGATTCCGTTCATCCGATCACCGGATTCTTATTTTTTCATAGGAATATTAAAGTACCCATGTTTTAGCTCGCGGCCAAGATCGGTATATGATGGCGGGATCCCGGTTCCGGCCCGGCCCCGACAAAGGTTTTTCAGATAGGGGGGTCTATGAGGGCGTATGCGCATCAGATGGCATGGACACTCCTGTTTCGAGATAAGCGACGGGAAGACCACTATCGTCACCGATCCCCATGACGGCAGATCCCTGGGAATAAGGCCTCCGTCAGTCAGTGCGGACATAGTGCTGATCTCCCACGATCACTACGACCACAGTGCCTCCAGGGTTGTGAACGGGAACTTCAAGATATTCCAATCCCGAATCGGAAGGTTCGAGTCCAGGGGATTGCAGTTCAACGGCATAGAGACCTACCATGACGCCGCAAAGGGAACCCAGCGCGGCCTAAACACCATGTACAAGTTCCAGATGGACGGCATAACGGTCTGCCACTGCGGAGACCTGGGTGCCGTGCCTTCCCCCCGGACCCTGAATTCCATATCCGGCGTGGACATACTCTTCGTTCCCACGGGAGGCATCTACACGATGGAGAGCGAGGAGATCGAGGAATTCGTAAGGGCCGTTGGGCCGGGCGTCACCGTCCCAATGCATTACAGGGTAGGCGGTCTGACCGTTCCCGTCAGAGACATCGATTATTTCCTGGATATGGTGACTGAGGAATCCATAAGATATGTGGGCAACTGCACGGACGTCACCCGGGATGAGCTCCCCGAATACAAGGAATGCTGGGTCTTCGACCGTTAGTACAGCTTCAGGGCCTCCTCCAGTCTCCCCATCTCGATGGGCGTGGAGGTGTCGCCTACCAGGGCGCCTTTGGAATTGGCTATCACGCACGGCGCGATGAGCCTGCTGCCGTGGTTCAGCGTGGTCTTGTAAGGCTCTACTTTCAGAACATCGGCGATCAGGGCCATATCCTCCTCGGAGGCCCCCATGTGGACCGCGGCGCCTTTGTTCGTCACGCGGCATGCTGCGCCCGGCGTCTCTATCCCCGCTATGGCGGACCTGACGCATTCCACCCCCAGGGTCTTCTCTATGGACCTGAGGGATCTGTCGCTCATATTCGGATTGACTATTGCGCCGTGATCGTTGGCTAAGATGTTATTCCCCGCGGCGTTCAGCCTGTCGTCCAAGGCCAAAACGGGTAAGAAACGGCGCATCGCCTTCAGCTCATGCTCTTCAGCAAGGCCGGAGACGACGGCGCCGTTGGAGTTCATTACGGTAAGTGATCCGATCAGATACGATCCTGCCACGGTCATCCTGGTGCATTCAACGTTCAGGGCTTCTTCTACATCCCTTACGAACTGATCATCGCAGTTAGCAGCTGCAAATGCGAAGCTCTCGTTCGCCGCCGCGAATACACCTATGTTAGGACTGCCGCCGTAGCGGGATAGACGCATCAAACCAAATCACTCCGATAAGGATACCTCTACGAGACCGTCCTCGAACTTGACGGCCTTGACGGTGATCCTGCTCGGGGGGTTCTGTATGCCCCTGGCCCAGATCTTCTCGTTGAGTGCCGTGTCTATCCAGACTTTCTCCTTGTCTACCTTCATATGCCTGGCGATGTTGTCCCTGATCTCCTTGACAGCGCGCTTGGCTCTTCTCGTCCTTGGCGCCATCTTGGTGGCCCTGAGGGGTATCGTGATGATTCTCTCGTTCTCGTCTGCCATATAGATCACTCCTTAAGATTGGTCATGCGCCAGGACCTTCTCTTGGGGTGGCGAAGGAACTGTCTGTTGGTCCTCATCATCACCCATGCCGGCACACGACGGTTCTGTTTCCCGGCCTTGTTGAGCCTGGCCTTCATCGCTGGGGGTTTGTTGTTGGTCATTGTCATCTCCTCTCGATGTTGATCTCCCTCTGCTGAGGTGCGATCTGTCTGAGTATGTCCTTCAGCATGGCGTCCGATACCATCTGTCTGAGCCTGCCGGCCTGCGCCAGCTGTATCAGCTGCATCTCTACGGAATCGGCGAACCCGGGGTTGGCAAGCCTTATATTGGCCAATCTGTCCCTGGCTGCCGGCTCCAGTATCTGCCTTAGTATCGCCTGTTTCTGGGCCTCGGCCTGCTGGCGCTGGTTCTCGGCAAGTTGCTGCTGAGCCGCCATCTGCTGCTGACTGGACTGCATGCCAGCCATCTTTCTGCGCCTTATCGCTTCCAGTTCAGGATCTTCCATGCTGTTCACATCCTCATGATTTCATCTCGTCCTGTACCTCTTTGGCGGCGTTGTCCAAAAGAGACATTCCGCTGGGGCTGATCATGCGGCCCTTCTTCTCCTTAGGAACGAGATATCCGGCCTTCTCAAGCTGGATCATGCATTTTCTAACTATGTTGCGGCTGCCCTTAACAGCTTTGTTCGGCATGGATCCGTTATCCGCGGATCCTCCGTACTCTGCTGCAAGCTTGGAAGTCCCCATGGGGCCCTTCACATAGAGCTTTCTCAGGATGGAGGCGGCCCTTGTGTACCACCAGTCATCCTGAACGGGCGCCTTCTCAGTGTGCCTGCCGGTTTTGACATACTCAGCCCACTCAGGGGGTGCGATGGCCGAGTTCTGCTTCAGCTTCTCGGCCGTCTTGAGTATGAGTTTCTCCGCAGGGACGTCATAGACGGTTACCATTGATTTCTACCTCTCGGAGCCGCGCGGACGTGTGCCGCACGACGATGAAGTCTGGTAAAGGAGAATCGTATATAAGCGTTGCTACAAGTGGAATGAAAAGTCTCTTCGCACGTTCGGCCTTGGCCCCCGTACGACCTGCAGGCGAAATGCCTGCCACGGTGCACCCTAAAGTGCAATAACCGTAATGCGAGAGATTCTCTCGGGATATATCAATCCATCGATGGCTCATCGTCAAACATTATTAAACACTCCGAACTATGCATCAGGCATGAGATTCGTCGTGGCCATGACCGGCGCCTCCGGCGCGGTGTACGGCAAAAGACTCCTTGAGACACTCCCCGGTGAGAAGATCCTGGTGATGTCCGATGTGGCCAAGAGCATCATACCCACGGAACTGGAGTGCGGCCCCGAAGGGCTGGAGAGGCTGGCTGACACCGTCTACGACGACGGGGATCTCTTCGCCTCCATATCCTCGGGAAGCTATCGCTTCGACGCCATGATCATAGTTCCCTGCAGCGCCTCTTCCTTGGGCAAGATCGCCAACGGCCTCGCCGATACGCTGATAACCCGGGCCGCTGCCGTTGCCATGAAGGAATCCAGGAAACTCGTGCTCGTGGTAAGGGAGACACCGAAGAGCGCCGTGGTGCTGGAGAACGAGCTGAAGCTTGCCAGGAACGGGGTGTGCATACTGGACGCGAATCCTGGCTACTATCATAGACCGAAGACCCTGGACGACGTCGTCGACTTCGTTGTCGGAAGGTGCATGGACCAGCTCGGTCTGGAGCACGACCTCTACAAAAGATGGGGCTGAATCACTCCAGATATATAGCCGGTCTTCCGGGCACCGCCATCTTCGCCTTGTCGCTGGGATCGTACTTCCCATCCTCGTCTGCAGAATAGACCTCGGCCCCGAGGCCCATCTCCTTGGACAGGAATACCGTTGCCGCGGCCAGGTGCGCCCTTTCATCCGATTCGAACATAGGCCTCATGCTCCCTGCGGGCAGGCGCATCATATCCTCTGCCGTCTTGCGGGCCATGTCCGAAGCGGCCTTGCCATGACCCCTTATGTCAGGATCGGACATGCATGCCTTCGTCAGGGAGGGTATGCTCAATTCCCCTTTGTCCTGCAGCTCCAGCGCCTTCCCCAGGATCCTGATCTTCCATGAAGGTGCTGTATAGAGCACCATGCGCTTCGGTTCGATCCCTGTGACCTTTATTATCTGCTGGGCATCGGACATGACCTCCCTTATGAGATCCTCGCCGTACTCAGCGGGCACGGAACGCTCCCCCGCCTCGGGAAGCTGTGCCTCGGAAACGAGACCGTCGAATCCTGCGGCCTCCCACATCTCCTCCGCCATATGAGGGGTCACTGGCATCATGGCAGTTATCCATTTCCTGAGACAATCCGATATGGTGCCGGGATCTCCGCCGCCCCTCCTTTGATACCATTTGAAATCGTTGAATATCTCGAAATACGCAACAGTGGCCATCTGCCTCAGATCGTACCTCTCCATCGCTGACCGTATCGCACCTACGTGGGTGTTCATCCTGGAGACGAGCCATGCATCCATCTCCGTAGTGGGGCCATTGTACGAGGACAGGTCACCTATGAAGGAAGATATCCTGTCTATCCTCTGGGAATACGACATCAGAGTATCCTCATCCCACTCCACATCCGCGAAGGGGGATGCGACGTGCGCATAGTACAACCTCATACCGTCGGCACCGAACTTCTTCGCCGCCCCGGGTATCGGCTGTGCACCGCCCTTGGATTTCGATATCTTGCTCTTCTTGCCGGTTATGTACCAATTGACCATTATCCCCTTAGGCCACATCTCCGGGGGAAGTATCGCAACATGATTCTTCAGGAACGCCGGGAAATGCACCGTCATGTGCTCCTTGCCTCCGAGATTCATGTCCAGAGGGTACCAGTAGAGAACATCCTCCCTTATCTCCTTCAAAAGGGACGCATCTACGCCGCACTCCTCCGATACCGTTTCCGCATCCCCTTTCCCCAGTATCGCATAGTCGAAGAACGCCTCCGTCATCTGTTCCGGGCTTATGCGCCCGTCGTTCGCGTACATGGAGATCAGATAGTAGACCGGATAGAGCGTGGAATCGGATATGGCCTCGATAATCCACCTCTCGTCGAATGGAAACTTCGTGCCCAGCCAATTCCCGAGACGCACGCATGCCCTCTCCCTGAACCATTTGAGGACCGCGTGCACATTGTTGTAATACTCGATAGGGTTGATCGTCATCGTCTTGCAATGATCTGACGTCTTCTGGGTGAGATTCTCGTTCCCGTAATCGATGAACCACTGGTCATCTATCCTCTTGATGACGACCTTGCAGCCGCATCTGCATACCACTTCCTCTGAGAGATCATAGAATACATCCGCCTCCCCGGAGTCGATCATGGCCTGCTTCATGCGGTCCTTCGCCTCCTCGACCCGCATGCCTGCGAACTCTCCGCAGACGTCCTTCATGAAGCCCAGGTGGTAGCCGTCCTTGTAGACCTGCTTCTTCGCCTCTTCGAGACGGGGATCGTCAGCGTCCTTTATCCCCATGCGCTCGACGATATCCTGGGCAGGGAATTCTCCGTATCCCTTCATGGATATTATCGAAACGGGGACTATAGAATCTACCATCTCCTTCGTTACGCCGTACCTTTCCATGTATGAATGGTCCTTCTTAAGCTTGGTAAGTGACATCCAATCGTCAGGAGCGTCGGAAGGCACTGATGTGACCATGCCCGTCCCCACATCCGGGTCGCAGAAAGCCGCCGGAAGAACAGGGACCTCCCTGTGTATCATGGGCGCTGTGCACATGCGGCCGATGAGATCGGAACCTTTCACCGCCCCTATGCTCTCGAAGCCGTCCTTCTGATGTCTGAGCTTCTCATATGCCTGAGGGGAAACTATCCACGTCTCCCCGTTGCTGCGTACCTTGAGGTACTCCACATCCGGATTCACCCAGAAGCAGACCTGCCCGTAGACGGTCTCCGGTCTCAGTGTGGCTGCCACCAGGGTCTCGCTGCCCGATCTGAATTTGAGCAGTGTGTACTCCTGGGTCTCCGCGGTGCCTCCTTTGGAGAGGTCCGTTTCCGAGGGGTCGACGGCCACCGGGCCGCATGAGAGGCAGGCCGGTGCGAAATACGGCTTCTGTATGAGAAGACCGGCATCGTTGAGCTTTCGGAACTGCCACTGCATGAATTTGGAATAGTCGGGATAAAGGGTGCATGTGAATCTGCGCCAATCGGCCAGGAAGCCGAATCTCTTCCAGTATTCCTCCTGATACACATCATTGAAGAACCAGACAACGTTCAGGGGATCTCTCAGCTCGCCTTCCAGCTTCTCCGGGGGGCATCCGTTCCTTATCATGTAGTCTGTGATGCCCTTGTCCCCGGCCGCTATCCTGGCGGCAAGGCTTATGGCACCGTTGCCCGTTGCATGGGTGCCCACGGGGAACAGGACGTTGTATCCTGTCATGCGCTTGTATCTGCCGATGGCATCGGCATAGGTGTATCCCCTCATGTGACCGACATGCAGGTATCCCGTAACGCCGGGATATGCGAATATTATCATGAACTTCGGTCTTTCGTCCCTCTCGGACTCGTTGAGCTTCCGGTCAGACCATCTGACCTGCCACTTCTTCTCTATGCTCTCGTAATCAGGCAACTACAGACACCCTCGGATTTGATGCCACTTCAAAGTGTGCTTTAATTATATAACTATGCGAAACATGGGGCGTGACGTAAGAGATCTGACGCGTCTGACATGTGAAATGCATGTTTTCGGTCTGTATTGCAAATGTAATGCAATGTAAGACAACCATTAAATACACGCATTACGTCTTCTCATTCAAGCCTGAAGGGATGGGCTCTATGGGCTGATAGAGGCATGAAGATGAACGTTGGAAGGCAGGTAACGCTCAGGATGGGAGCAGATGAGGTCCAGGAAATGGATTCTTATCTGTCTGAGCACCCGGAACTCGGCAGCCAATCAATGTTCATCAGAACTGCCGTCCGCGAATACATCAATAGGGATGCTGATGTTGCGGTATCAGAAAGCGACGGGATCCTCGTCCGTTTCACCGAAGCGGAGATGATGGCAATAGATGCAGTGGTCAAGAGCGGTGATGCATTCGATGCGGCTGATTTCATCAGGCTCAAGATCCGCGAGTTCCTGCGTCCGCAGAATACGGACCAGAAGATCGCCCACGACGCATACCGGCTTGCCACTTCCGATCTGGTGACGAAGTGAGGACTCAGAAGGGATAGACCTGGAGGAGGGATGGGATCTCGGGTCCGTAAGGATCCGTTACTCTTCCCAGGTCTGTTGAAACAACTTAAATGAACGTGCAGATGGGATGGAAAAAATGGCGAACGACTTCGACAATGAGGACACTGTCATCGAGCCGCGCGTAGCCGTAGTGGGCATAGGCGGGGCCGGTTGCAACGTGGTCAACAGCGTCTATTGGGATTTCGCCTCTGCGGACACCATCGCGATCAACACGGACCGTGCGGCTCTGGAGGCCATAAGCGCGGACAAGAAGCTCTTCATCTGCAGGAATGTCACCAAGGGACAGGGTACCGGCGGGGATGCCCTGCTTGGCAGAAGATGCGCCCAGGCTCACATGGACGACATATCCGATGCTCTGAGCGGACACGATATCGTGTTCATAGTCGCCGGCATGGGTGGCGGCACCGGAACCGGTGCAGCCCCTATTGTGGCTGAGATAGCCCAGCGCATGAAGCTCATAACGTTCTCCATTGCTATCAACCCCTTCTCTTTCGAGAGCGCGAGGGGTCGGGCAGCTAAAGGCGGAATGAACCAACTGAGGGCCGTCTGTTCGATGACCGTCAGCGTGGAGAACGACCTCATATTACAGAACCGTCCGGACATGGCGCTGAAAGACGCCTATAGGGCGGTCAACAGGAGCATAATCTCCTTCATGAAGAGGCAGAAGGCCAGGACAGTGGAGGCCTTTGTTGAGCAGCTCAGGCACCTGGATTCACTCATAGTGGACCCTGGTGTCCCTTCTTCCATGAGGGCGATCGGCGGCAACGTGATGACAGACTGAGTCCCACGGGAATACTGCGCCTTCCATCGGACTCTTTGTCCTTTAGAACGTACGGGTATCGGCCCCAAGATACGGTTTTATACTCGCTCCCAAGAACCCGGACATCACAAACCGACATCGTTCTGTCCTCCCATTCAAGGCTGGCCCAGCGCGGGAATGGTTGTACGGGACAGCATGCTTTATATCTCGGATAACACGGTATTTTAGTTGATTCTTATGTGGAAGAAGATGTGCTTGGCATCTGTATCCCTGATCGTCATGATGGCTATGATTTCGTCAGACTCGATCTTCGATGTGAATGGAGCGGCGAGCCCTGAAGGTTTCGAGTATTCGGTCGATGGAAGCGGATATGTCACCATAACCGGGTACACGGGGACGAACGAGGTGGTCATACCCGATACGATCGATGGGAGATCTGTAAAATACATAGGCGGATCGGCATTTGAGAATAAAACCTCGATAACAAGCATTACAATTCCAAACAGCGTGACCATGATCCATGGTTCCGCGTTTGAAGGCTGCACGGCCCTGACGAAGGTAGTTATCGGAAACAATGTCAGCTCCTTGGGTGATTATGCATTCGAGGGATGCACATCCCTGATGAAGATCTTTCTGCCGAGCGAGGTGAAAGCACTCGGGTCCGGAATATTCATGGATTGCTCCAGTCTGCAAACGATAAAATTCATGGGCAATGCGCCGGCCAATGTCGGTAATGATTGGGTCCTTGGCACACACATGAATCTCAAAGTCTACTATTTTGATGGTGCCATAGGCTTCAGCCCAACGTGGCACGGTGTAACTGCTGTGAAACAGTCCCTATTTGAAACCACCGAGTATGGTGGCGGTTTGCGGATAAACGGATACAACGGCCCGGGCGGCATTGTAGAGATCCCGGGCACCATCGGCGGATTGGCTGCTAAATACATATCGGTCGATGCATTCTCCGGCAACGAGGACCTGACAGGGATAATCATACCTGACAGCGTCATCAGCATCGAGAACACGGCATTCTTCCTTTGCCCCCAGTTGGAGAGCGTTCACATAGGAAACGGTGTCACCACTATCGGGAACTCGGCATTCTCGTTGTGTGGTGCTCTTTCAAGCGTAACTCTCGGAAGCGAAGTGGGCCATATCAGCAGTGAAGCATTCTCCCTCTGCCCCAACCTGACAAGCATCAACATACCGGACAGCGTTACTTACATCGGAGACGGCACATTCAAGGGATGCACTTCCCTGGCACATGTCTCGATGGGGAGCGGGGTTACCAGCCTTAGCAATGAGCTGTTCTTGGATTGTCATGATCTTACGAATATCATCATACCCGATAACGTTACAAGTATCGGTAACAAGACATTCAAGAACTGTACCAGTCTGACAAGCATCAACATACCGGATAAGGTCACCTCCATAGGCGCAGATGCATTCAAAGGGTGCGCTTCCCTTACAGATTCCATATTCGGGAGCAAAGTCTCCAGCATAAGCAATTACGTATTCGAAGGCTGTGAGGATCTGACGACTATGAGATTCAAGGGGAACGCCCCAAGCGTCGGCACAGACTGGGCGAATACTGGTAGCACCCTTACTGTTTACTACATCTACGGCAAGACAGGATTTGATGTATCTCCATGGACTGGAATGACCTTGGTCGTAGTTACCCCGCCGGGCGCACCTGCCGATCTTGGAGCTATAGCCGGAATCGGAAGTGCAGCTCTCACTTGGACTGCTCCTGCCGATGACGGCGGTGACGGGATCACTGGATACGAGATATGGTTCGGAACCAGTTCGGAAAGCAGCTCGTGGGCCCTGTTCAGTAACGTTGATGCCCTGACAGAGACCGTCACCGGCCTGAACAACGGGACGGGGTATCATTTCGGTGTCAGGGCGGTGAACTTCGTCGGACCCTCGGCGTTCTCGTCGACGACCGCCGCTACCCCTTCGGCTCCCGGGATCCCTGTCCTTACCGCAGTGGCCGGGGATACGAAGGTCGCTTTGACATGGACTGAGCCCGGCAACGGCGGAATCGCCATCACCAATTACAAAGTGTGGTACAGGACCGCGGATACGGAATGGACCCTGTTCGGCGATGTGAGCACCCTGACGGCGACCGTCACCGGCCTGACCAATGATACGGAGTATGAGTTCAGGGTCGCGGCCGAGAACGCCGTAGGGGTAGGTGACGTGAGCGATGAGGTGGCATCCACGCCGAGATCCAACATATTGGCTCTCCTGAGCGACCCACTGGTCCTGGCAATAGCCGGCGGGTTGCTGGTTCTCATCATCATCGGCGTTGCGGTGGTGCTTCGGAGGAAATGAAACGTTAAGGCGGACGCCCGGCCCGGTGAGGGGCCGGGCCGCCGGACCTCTTTCAGTTCTTCTGCTTTGACATGTAGTCATAGCCCATATCGAAGGCCTTCATGTTCAGGTCTATGAACTTTGGCGGTACGTTCTTGGCAAGCATCTCTTTCAGAAGATCCTTGGACAGAGGGAATCCCTTGGCTGCTGCCACGGCTCCGATCATCACCGCGTTCGCTGCCACCGCTTTGCCTGCATCTATCGCAATTGATGTTGCGTCTATGGTGACGAGATTCTTTGTTCTCTCCTTCACGGCCGCGACCATCTCATCGATATCCGGGTACTCCTCGAATCCCGCGGCCACCATGGACGGATACACAGGGTCAAGATTCATGAGTATCTTGGTGTCCTCGTTCGCCAGGAATATGTTCCTGCAGGTCTCGACGGGCTCGAACCCCATCAGGAGATCGGCGCCTCCGGATGATTCCAGGGGGCTGATGACCCCGTCGCCGAATCTCAGGGTGCACAGAACGCTGCCGCCCCTCTGAGCCATGCCGTGGACCTCGCTCATCGCGACCTTGTATCCCGCGTTCATGGCAGCACTGCCCAGGACCATGGAGGCCAGGAGAACCCCCTGCCCCCCCACGCCTACGATCTGTATCGTGTATCTCATTGCCTCACCTCTATGGCATCCTTGGGGCAAACGTCAGCGCACATGCCACACCCTATGCACTGCACCTCATCCACATGGACCTCGTCCCCTCTCTTCACAAGAGCCGGACATGCGATGGTCTTCAGACAGGTGTAGCACTTGATGCACTTGCCCTGATCCACTTCAGTCTCCCTGATTACCAGGGCCCTCTGCTTCTTAAGCTCCAGAGGGCACGCCATCTTCGATATCACGACGGCCACGCCGTCCGTGTCAATGGCTTCCTTCATCACCTTGGAAGAGGCTTTCACGTCATAGGGGTTCACAGTGGCCAGGAAGTCCACGCCTATACCCTTGACGACGGCCTCTATGTCCAAGGCCTCGGTGGTTATTCCTCCGAAGTCCCTCCCGGTACCTGGATTGGGCTGGTGCCCGGTCATGGCCGTCGTACGGTTGTCGACGATGACCATCACGAGCTTGTGATCGTTGAACTTGGCCGATATCAAAGGCGGTATGCCTGAATGGAAGAACGTGGAATCGCCGATGAACGCAACCGGTTTCTGATCGGTCACCTGGGCGAAGCCTCCTGCAGCGCCCGCCCCTCCGCCCATGCAGATTATGAAATCCGCCATATCGAAGGGAGACTGGACGCCCAGTGTATAGCATCCGATATCGGAGCAGTAAACGGCCTCCCTCTTCCCCATGGCCTTCTTCGTTGCGGCGAATATCCCGCGGTGGGGGCAACCGGCGCAAAGGGTCGGCGGCCTTCCGGGAAGCTTCACATCCACCGGCTTAAGAGGCACCGGAGGCGCATCCATCCTGACGAGATCCTTCAGCCTCGCGATGACGTCCGGGGAGTACTCCCACTCCACGGGCAGATGACCGCTCCTCTTCCCGTATACAGGAACGGACAGCTTGTTCTGCGCGCATATCCTGAGGACCTGGTCCTCCAGGAAGGGTTCCAGCTCCTCAACGACTATTATCCTGCTCTTGCCTTCGATGAAATCCGCAATCTTCTTCTCCGGCAGCGGGTTCGTGAATCCCAGCTTCAATATCTGCACGCCTTTGATGTACTCCTTGACATAGGTGTAGGAAACACCGGAGGTTATCACTCCCGTGTCCCCTTCCCCTTCGATGAAGTTCAGAGGCGATGCTTCGGAAAGGGCCATTGCCTTCCTGTTGAGATCCAAAAGCCTGACCCTGTTCTTCTTCGCGAAAGCGGGTATATTGACGAATCTTGCGGTATCCTTCTCGAAATGACCTTTAGCAGACGTTTCCTCGGGGGTTCCGAACTCCACTATACCGCGGGCGTGGTTTACGCGGGTGGTGGTCCTGAAGATGAGCGGTAATCCCAATTCCTCGGATATCCTGCATGCCTCGGCCACCATGTCCTTTGCCTCCGCAGGGGTGGACGGCTCCATCATGGGCAGAAGTGCCAGCTTGGAGTATATCCTGTTGTCCTGCTCGTTCTGGGAGCTGTGAAGGGACGGGTCGTCCGCTGTTAGTATCAGCATCGCGCCCCTGACGCCTGAGTATGCCAGGGTCATCATGGGGTCTGCAGCGACGTTCAGACCGACATGCTTCATGAAAACGATCGACCTGACGCCCGAGGATGCTGCGGCGGCTGCCGTCTCCATCGCCACTTTCTCGTTCACGGAGAACTCGAAGTACATTCCCACCTTGTGGGATATCTTCTCCAGATTGTTGCCTATCTCCGACGAGGGTGTCCCCGGATATGTGGAGGCGAACTTCACCCCGGCCTCGATGAGCCCCCGGGTTATCGCCTCGTTCCCTAGCAGCAGGTCCCTGCCGCTGTTCGATAAGATGTCTGCCATTTTTGCGCCTCTGGTCCGGGGTTGTATTACGAGGCGGATTTATAACTATAACCGATATACGGGAGACACGTGCGGGGGTAGCCAAGCCTGGCCAAAGGCGCAGGACTTAGGATCCTGTCTTCAGCGGTTCGAGGGTTCAAATCCCTTCCCCCGCACCATATCTTGCATTCTATCTGAAATCGTACTTGCGCCTGCAGCATTTGCCGCGTGGCTCTTCCTCATCCTCTTCTGAGTCCTGTTCGGGCTCATCATCCTTGACGCCGATCCGGCATCCGCAATCGTCACCGTGAACATGCTCATGATCATGGCTGTGGTCATGGCTGTGGCCGCGGTGATCGAACTCCAGAAAAACACCGGAGTCGTCCATCGCATGCATCATCTCATGCTCCAGCTCGCTCCTGTCCACATCGGTCAGGGCAGCCATTATATGGAACTCTGCCTCCCGGGTAGGGCGCAGAGCACCATGGTGAAGAACTCCCTCGGAGATATCCGTCAGATTGAGGGTTATCCCGCCCGTATCAGTGGAGACGGACATCTTTATATGCCCCATCATGACGCCGGACTCGGACTCGGCCCATCTGCCTATGGCCATGAGCATATCCCCCAGGCGCCTCTCGGCATCCGCGTTGAATCCTCTTATCCTGCCTTTGAAACCGACTGCCGTGCCCCCTGCCATCTCCGCTGACGTCTTCATCTCAGAGCCTCCAAGAACCTGTCGACCCCTTCCAGGGTCTTCCCGGAGACAACTAACGCAGGCACGTCATATAAATCCTTCAGGACCGCGAGGACGCCTTCGACCTTCTCCGCAGGCTGACCGTCCGCCTTATTCACCAGGATGAGATCGGATTCGGAGATCTGCTCCAGGAAGAATCCTTTCTTCCGTTCCATGAATAGATCGAAGCGCGGTACGTCTACTATGCCGATTATGCCTATGTTCTCGGCGTCTGTCCCCGTGCTCACTATTGTGTCCCTGACCTTCTGCGGAAGTGCCAGACCTGTAGGCTCTACAATGAACACGTCCGGATCGATCTCCTCCTTGATGCCTGCGACCGCCTCGAAAAGGGATTGGGTAAGGGTGCAGCATATGCATCCGTCCGGAAGCTCCACGGCTTTGAATCCTTCAGATCTCAAAGTGCTGCCGTCAACACCTATGTCCCCCATCTCATTCACGAGTATGGCAACCTTCTTCCCCGAATCCAGATAATGCTTCGTTAATGTCTTGAGGAACGTCGTCTTACCGCTTCCCAGGAAACCTCCGAGGATGTAGACTATCATGCCGGGGCCATCGGGACCTCGGATTAAATAGGGATTGGCGCGACCCATTACATCAATGCCCGCAGATCCTGGATCATGAAGGTGTACGGGCATTCGACCGCGTTCCCACGAGGGATGTATATGCCGTCTATGCCCGCTGCTTTCGCGGCGAACATATCGCCCGGGCTGTCCCCCACATAGCACATATCCTTCTTCTCGAGCCACGGATACTCCTTTATGGACTTGAGTATCCCGTCAGGTGCCGGCTTGTGGTTCTTCACATCGTCGTACCCGACGATGCTGTCGAATCTTTCCAGGAGCCCGTGCTTGAGAAGTATGGCGACTATGCGCTCCCTCATCTTGCCGGATGCTATCGAAAGGCCTTTCCCCCTGCTGTGCAGAGTGCTTATGACCTCCTCGGTCTCGGGATACGGATCCGTCCTGGATGCCATGGAGGCTCTGGATTCGGCTACGAATGAATCTATGAACCTTCTCTTCTCTGCCTCCGAACGAGCGAACCTGTCCGCCGTGGCATCCAGTGGCTCCTGTACGTATTTCCTGCATTCGGCAGCATTGAATGGTGCGCCTATGGTCCGGAATGCTTTAGCATAGGCTAGTTCCACCCCTTTCAAGGAATTGAACAGGGTCATATCGAAATCGAAGATGTATGCCTCGTATTCCCTCATATAGCCTTACGCAACGGCCCCTGTGCTCCCATCAGGCTGGATGTTCTCGCTCTCCAGCATCTTGAGTATCTTCCTTCTCAGGGCTGTGAACTCCGGGGACGACCTGTCCCTGGGGTGTGGCCACGGGATATCGATTACCTCTTTTATCTTGGCCGGGCGTTTGGTCAGGACCACTATGCGGTCTGATATATAGACGGCCTCGTCCACTGAATGCGTCACGAATATCACCGTCGTATCGGTCTTATCCGTTATCCTGAGCAGCTCGGTCTGCATTATGTTACGGGTCTGAGCGTCCAAGGCCCCGAAGGGCTCGTCCATGAGTATCACATCGGGCTTCGTCACCAAGGCCCGGGCGATCCCCACGCGTTGCTTCATGCCTCCAGAGAGCTCATGGACCATTGCGTTCTCGAATCCTGCAAGGCCGACGGACTTGATGTACCTTTCCGCCCTTTCCCTGCGCTCTGCCTTGGGAACACCGGCGACCTCCAGTCCGAATTCCACATTTTTCCTGACGGACCGCCACGGGAACAGAGCGAAGTCCTGGAAGACCATCCCCCTGTCGGGCCCGGGGCCCTGGCAGCATTTCCCTCCCAAGGTGACCGTTCCCGATGTGGGATCCATAAGACCTGCTATCATGCGCAGTATCGTCGTCTTCCCGCATCCGGACGGGCCGACGATGGTCACCAGCTCCCCTTTCTTTATGTCAAGGGAGAAATCCTCTAGAGCTACCGTCTCCTTCTCATCAGTCTTGTAGGTCTTGCTGAGATTCACTATCGATATGTCACCGCTCATTCCATCCCCATCCTTTTCACTATGGTCCTGTAAGCGTAGTCAGATACACCCGTGGTCAAAAGACCCAGTATGGCGATTATCACAATCCCCACGAACACGTTGGGCCAATACCCCAGCTGCGCCTGTATGCTTATGAAGTAACCTACGCCCCCGCCGAATGAGGCGTACAGCTCCGATGCGACTATGCACATCCACCCTACGCCCATACCGATCCTTAGGCCGTTCATCACATACGGCACGGATGCAGGCAGCATCACCTTGGTGAAGACCTGCATCTTGTTCGCTCCGAGGGTTTTGGACGCGTCGACCCAGCTGGGCTCGATCTTCTTCACTCCGAATATCGTGTTTGTGAGCATAGGGAAGAATATACCGACGAATACGACGAGTATCGGCCCCCATACATATCCGACGGTGAAGAGGAATATGGGCGCCCATGCTATGGGCGCTATGGGCCTGAGTATCTCAAGTGTCGGGGACGAGAACTCGTTGATCGTATCGGAATATCCCAGCAGCAGACCCATGGGAACGGCTACGGCAAGTGCCAGCAGCAGACCCGCTACGAATCTCTGAAGGCTGATCGACATATGGCCCCACATGGTCATTCCTGAGACTGCGTCCCCTTTATCGAACAGATAGAGCATCGCATCCCATGTCTCTCCGGGCGTTGGCACAGCAGGGTTATTCAGAAGCAGCGAGAGATTCCACCATATGAGGAGGAATACAACCAAGGATATGACCGATATCCCTATTTTCCTGATGAATCTGTGACTTTTGTCATTCTCATCGTAATTGAATCGTTCCAGATCCATCATATCACCTCAATGCGTTTATTGAGGACGAGACCACCGGCGGGGAACCTACGAAACCTATGTCCGCCTGTCCTGCCAGAAGCGCGTTCATTACTGCCCCTCCTGCTGCAAAGGGTCCCACCAATTCAACTTCTATGCCATATTGGTTGAAGAACCCCTTCGCTATGCCTACATGAAGAGCCAGCTGATGCACGTCTGCCGCGAGGTACGCCACCTTGATGCGCACCGACCCTGTACCTACGACGCCCATCTCCGAGGGGGTCTTGAGCTCTGTATGCTCGCTGTCATTGAACACCGAATCCAAATATGTTCCGTTGATGAGATGATTCGTGAAATCAAGAGGTGTCGCGAATCCAGCATTCGAACGAGAGTTAGGATTAACAAGCGCCAGAGACTCATATATATCAACCACATCTGCCAACTGCTCGTTGAGATTTCCCAACTCATATGAGTATAATATGTTATTTAGGGCTGCCTCTGCCACAGATGGGTCCATTTGTTCCTCCCCTGAAGTCGGTGGGGTTCCTATGTCTATAGCCAATTGTATAAGATCAATCCTTTCCGAATCGTCAAGATCCTTGGCCATGACTTGCTCCATCCACTGCACAGAATACACATATGCCGCCATGAATCTGGTCACTGCAACCTGATTACTGGATAAATATGTGTTATTACCCGCCACAACACAGCACGGGTGACCTTCCCAATATTCACTTGTTTTCAGAATACTTCTGCAATTACCAGATGCTATTGCTACCGCGTAATGGGGTTCCCAGGCAATACCGCCATCAATATTACTGTTTTTCCCCATTACATCCTTCATCTGACCTGGTGGAACTCCAATCCAGTAAACTGTATCAGACGAAAACTCATTATTATCTGGGGCAAGATCAAACTTCAACCCCACCTTTTCTTTAACTATCTCTGTCAACATCATATGCTGAATAGAGGCGGGTCCAGGCGTCATGAACAACTTACCGCCCCAATCTGAAGGATAATATGTAATTGTCTCACCATCTATAGTAACGAAATCCCCAGCTACTGTATTCCTTACGAATATCCCGGATCCGTCGTTGTTCACCCTGGATATTATGGAGACAGACTCTCCTTCCGAGGGCTGCTGCGAGAGGATCAGGCCGGAAGCTGACAGTATCACTATGGCCAAAAACACGGCTCCCCACATCTTGAAATTCCAGTTCAATTGCGACACCTGCGATTACGAGACCCTCATCAGATATAAAAGTTAAGATTTTAACACACAAGTATTTCGTTTATACTTAAAGGATAAAAATTAACGGGACTAACCCGATAGGGGTCCGGGCACAATTATCTGACAAAATATCAGGCGTGAAAAAGAACGGATCAGAGAAAAATTAAGATGTTTCGGGATCTGAGGATCAGATGTCCCTGTATGCGATGGAATACTCCATCTTCTTGGCGCCGAAGTACTTCTTGGAGAACTCCGCCGCATCCTTGGGGCCGAACTCTTTGCAGGAGAATATGTTGATGAAGGCCCTGTTGGTGTCCTCTGCGAAGTGACCGGAGATCATGGAGGTCTCGATCAGCTGCACCAGAGAGTAGCCTTCTACCTTGGGCTCGGAACCGAAACGGACCACTATGGGCTCCCCGTATCTTTTCATATCTATGTGCTTGGCGAGGTCTATGGCGAAATTCGTGATGTGCTCCTTGCTGGATATCAGCTTGAGGTCGCATTCTCCGAGATCTACCGCGACCTCGAAACCCCACCTGTTCTCGTTGTTGTATTTGTCTATGGCTTCCTTGTCATCCAGAAGCTTGCCTGTGTAAGGGCTCATTACGTACATGCGGATCTCTCCCGACGGATTGCCGTCGACTACGGAATATATCAATTCTGTATTTGAAACTATAACCCCCACTACGAAACTCGTAGTTCTGAGAACCCAATTTATTAGAAGGAAAAAGCCCTACTGGCACCCATGACGGGGATAAAAGGCTCCGATGTGTTCTTCTCAGACATGGAAGTTGAGATTGGCGACAGCCTTCTGAAGAAGATGAGAAGGGTCTGCGAAGCGGCAGGGATCGGCAGGATCGACATGGAGAGGAAGCTCGTGGCCATCAAGCTGCATTTCGGGGAGTACGGCAACCTTTCCTTCCTAAGGCCCAACTATGCCAAGGTATTGGCCGATCTGGTCAGGGAGAAGGGGGGCATACCTTTCCTGACCGACTGCAACACATTGTACGCAGGATGCAGGAAGAACGCCGTGGAGCATCTGGATACCGCATACGCCAACGGATTCAGCCCCCTCACCACAGGATGCCAGATCCTGATAGGGGACGGTCTGAAAGGCTCCGATGAGACCCTGGTGCCGATAAACGGAGAATATGTTCGCGAAGCGAAGATCGGAAGGGCTGTGGCCGAGGCCGACGTTATCATCTCCCTGAGCCATTTCAAATGCCACGAGCTCACGGGAGTTGGCGGTGCGGTGAAGAACCTGGGCATGGGGTGCGCCTCCCGCAGGGGCAAGATGGAGCAGCACTCCGAGGCGAAGCCGCAGATCGATGAAGGGAAATGCAGAGAATGCAAGGAGTGCCTGAGGGCATGCGCCCACGGCGCTATATCCTTTCCAAAGAAGAAAGCGGTGATCGATTACGGAACATGCGTAGGGTGCGGCAGATGCATATCCGCCTGTCGCTTCGATGCCGTATGCGCCGGTCCGGACTCCTCCAAGGACCTGCTGAGCATGAAGATGGCAGAATACGCGGCAGCGGCCGTGCTGGGGAAACCGAACTTCCACGTAAGCGTGGTGTGCGATGTCTCGCCTCTCTGCGACTGCTACGGAGGGAACAACCCGCCGATAATACCCGACGTGGGGATATTCGCATCCTTCGACCCGGTAGCCCTGGATGCTGCCTGCGCCAGGATCTCCGCAGCTCAGAAGCCCATAGGCAGGAAGGTCCGCGGTAAGGACATATTCGCCGATGTGAACGAGGGAACGGACTGGCGCACAGCCCTGGAGCACGCCGAGAGGATAGGGTTGGGAACGACATCCTACAACCTGATAGAGATGAAATGACAGTGCTGAAGGGCGTTAATTTTAATAGCGCTCTCGTGAATTAGCGCATATGGACCCGGTGAGGCTTTTCGTCTCCATAACGGTGCCCCGTCTGGGCCCCCTTGAGTCTGTTGCGGAGAATATCGGAGGCATACGCGGAGCTCGTCCCGTTCCCGATAAGCAGAGACATCTTACTTTGGCCTTCATAGGCGATCTGGATATCGAATATGAGAAAAGGGTTTGCGAAGCCGTTGAGAATGCGGTGGAAGGGATCGGACCTTTCCGCATCGACCTCAGAGGTGTGGGCGCATTCCCCAACCCGCAAAGACCGAAGGTCGTCTGGGTGGGAGCAAGCGACGACGGCACCATGGCCGCTCTCTCGGAAGCGATACGCAATTCCCTGGATGCCGCCGGGGTCGGCTACGACGGCAAGGAGTTCAAACCGCACATCACTCTGGCACGCATGAGCGGCGGCACCGACGTGGGCGGTCTCGTATCAGGCAACAAGAGCGCCACCTTCGGATGGTTCGCCTGTGATTCGGTGAATGTGATGAAGAGCACACTCCGCTCATCGGAGGCCGTTCATACCCTTGTGAAGAGCATCCCTCTTAGAGGCTAACTGTAACTGTCCGCTTTTATTCCCCCGCTCTGCGAGACAGCTATCATGAAACGCACAAAGCGGACTCACAAAATGCGAAGGAACAGGAGCGGGGGTATCGAAGGACTGCCGCTTCAGCTCATGATACTGATCGTCATCGCCACTCTCGGAACGTCTGTGGTGGTGGGTTGGATGAACGACATAGAGATGCCCAAGTCCATAGGTGATGTGACCGTGGATAACGACAGCATCCCCCTGGGGAGCCCTGACTCCAACGGCAACAGGGCAACCAAAGAGAGGTTCTCCGTCTACGTCACGGACCAGGACGGCAATCCGATCGAGGGGGCGACGGTGGTCATAACGGGACTGGGGGCCAACGACGGACGCGGCGGAACGGTTTATTCCACGACCGATGCCAACGGAAAGGCGATGTTCGGATCGATATACGTGAAACTGAATTCGCCTGTCGGGCACATCGGCGTTAACGTATCCAAAGCCGGATACGGCGAGGACGGGAGCTGCAGGATCGCGGTGATCGCGTGAAGATGAACAAGAGGGCGGTCCTGGACCTGCCCATAAGGATAGTGGTCGTCCTTGCGGTGCTGGCGGCCGCCCTCCCCTTCATCGGATCTGCCATGGAGTACAATGAGGAGGCCACGACCGCCGCCGCTCTGGAGAATCAGATAGGAAGGATAACCAATGCCGCCGCTGTCGTGTACTTCTCCGGGGAAGGCTCATGCAGGACCGTCGACCTCGACATACCTTCCGGGTGCAGCATATCCGTGGGAGGTAAAGGAGGGGAAGCGTACTCCGTCAGAGGGATCATGGGCGACAGGGTCGTGTACACGGGATACATGGACAAGCCGTCCGTAGGATTCTCTGACGAAACAATGCTGTCGGGCAAATGCACCGTGCTGGTCAGATGCTCGGAGGGCGGGAACGGATATCCTGTGATCCAGGTGATAGCATGATCGAATTCACACTGTCCCGCGTCGCCCTGGGAATATGCGGGATCCTTCTGCTGGCTTCCGTCATACCCTTTGTGGAGAATGTCCATGAGGACAGAGTGGACGACGGCATGTCCGCCCAGGCCGGGAGCATAGCCGCACTGGTGGACTCCTTCTGGAGCTCCGGATCGGATTCGTTGACGGTCTGCGCCGGAGAGCTTCTTCCGACGGCATCCTCCACCCTGCGCTTCGAAGGGCACTTCGTCATACTCGAGTACGAGGGCACATGCTACAAGGCCGCGATGCTCTGCGATACCGTATCAGAGGGCACGTACTCCTGCAACAGCATTCTCAGGCTGACCAGGATCGGCCCGGCCGTTGCCGTAGAGGCTCTGGGATTCACTTAGAGAAGGCACGGATTATCTTCCTCAGGGTCTCGAGGAACCTCTCCATGTCCCCTCTGTCGTTGTATATGTAGAAGGATGCCCTGACAGAGCCCCCCAGGTCCCTGGATTCGAAGAACGGATGGGCACAGTGCATGCCGGACCTGACCATGACGCTGCCGATGCTGTCCATCATGACAGCCACATCATGGGATGAAAGGCCCTTCACGTTGAAGGAGAATATGCCTCCCCTGGATGCCGGGTCCTCCGGACCGACGATCGATACCTCCGGCATATCGTCTATCGCCTTCTGCACGATCCTCTGAAGGGATATCTCATGGGCCTCCACCTCCTTCATGCCGATGCGGGACAGATAATCGAGAGCAGCCGAAGTGCCTATTATCCCTGAATAGTTGAGGAGCCCTGCCTCGAACTTCTCGGGTGCCGGGGATGTCTTCACCGTATCGTAAGTGGTGAGACCCACAGTCCCGCCGCCGTACATCAGGGGCCTGAGGTTCTTCAGGGCCTCCTCTTTCCCGTACAGCATCCCCACGCCCGTGGGCGCCAGCATCTTGTGCATGGATGCCGAATAGAAATCCGCATCCAGGTCGGTCACGTTCACGTGCATATGGGGCGCTGCCTGTGCCCCGTCCACTGATATGACCGCACCGGCGTCATGGGCGATCTCCGCCATCTCCTTTATCGGATATGTCACGCCGGTGACATTGCTCGTCTGGGTCACCGACACCGCCTTCACATCCCGGGTGACGGCCTCCTTATAGGCCTCGATGTCGAACTCCCCTCTTTCGGATGTCCTGAAGAACCTGCGCTTTATACCCCTTTCCTGAACCTTGAACCATTGCACATGATTGGAATTGTGCTCAGCATCCGAGGTCAGCACCGTGTCGCCCGGCCTCAGATCCAGCCCCAGCGCGACCGTGTTCAGGCCCTCGGTGGCGTTCTTCGTGAACACGAAGCATCTCGGATCATCCGAACCGAAGAACCGGGCCATCTTCTCCCTGGTCTCGTCCACTTCGGTGGATACGCGGGTGGCCATGGAATGAACGCTTCTGCCTCCGCATGACGGGTACTCCTCGTAGTACTCCACCATCTTCCTTATCACCTGATCCGGTTTCAGGCTCTGGCATGCATTATCGAGATAAACGGAGCTGCCGTTCCTGACAGTCGGGAAATCCGCCCTGATCCGGGATACATCCATGGGACCGCCTATTGTGAATGATGTTATTCATTGTTTCCGTTCCTGCCGGCGAACTATAATTATAATAGCCTTGGATTCCAATCAGCTGATATGGAACTCAGGACATCCGTGGGGAGCCTCACGCTTGATAACCCCTGCATACTGGCATCCGGGATAATGGATGAGACGGGAGAGGGCATGGCCCGCGTCCTGGGGTCCGGTGCCGCGGCCGTCGTATCCAAATCCGTCGGCATCAGCCGGAACGCCGGGCACGCGAATCCGAACTTCATCGAAGAGGAGGGATTCTGCATCAACGCCATGGGACTCCCCAATCCCGGGATAAAGGAATATGCCGAGGAGATGAGGATCGCGGTTGCCAGCGGGAAGACCGTCGGGTCGGTTTACGCATCATCCCCGGAGGAATTCGCTGAGCTCGCCGGCTGCATGGAGGACTACGGCGCATGCGCCGTGGAGCTGAATCTCTCATGCCCTCATGCCGCGGGATACGGTATGGAGGTGGGAACGGATCCCCGAATGGTGGGAAGGATAGTATCCGTTGTGAAGGACGCTGTGAGCATACCCGTTTGGGCAAAGCTCACACCCAATACCCACATACTCAAGGAGATCGGGAGGTCGGTCGAGGATGCCGGAGGAGACGCGATCGTTGCGATCAATACTCTGAGAGCCATGAAGATAATCCCGGAATTCGGCAGACCGTTCCTCAGCAACCGCTTCGGAGGTCTCTCGGGAAGCGCGATACGCCCCGTGGGCGTGAGAGCCGTTTACGATCTTCACAGCGCGGTTTCGATACCGATAGTGGGGGTCGGAGGGATATGCGACCACCGGGATGCCCTGGAGTACATAATGGCCGGAGCATCCGCAGTGCAGATCGGCACCGCGGTCCTGAAGGGGCTGGATGTCTTCTCTAAGGTGAACGGTGGATTGAGGGGCTTCATGAAGGAGTACGGATACCTTTCCGTAAAGGACATGGTAGGTGTGGCACATGAATGATATAGTAACCGTGACCGGCAAAAGCAGGTTCGGCGACATATGCTCCCTCTCATTCGATTGGGACGTTGCCGTGCAACCCGGCCAATTCGTAATGGTCTGGGCGCCAGGCATGGAGGAGATACCTCTTTCACTGTCTTCCGTCAAGGATACCAAGAGCATAACGTTCCGTATGATCGGCAAGGACACCGAAGCTCTCGGGAACAAGGAAATAGGCGACAGGCTCAGCATCAGAGGGCCTTACGGGCGAGGTTACAAGGTAGATGATAAGAAGAGAACTCTGGTGGTGGGCGGAGGCATCGGAATAGCTCCCGTGCTTCCCATGATGGCGGACGGTTTGGATACCGCTCTTGCGGCCAGAAGCTCCGGGGAACTGGACTTCGCCCTCCCGGCAACCGAGAAGGCCAAGGGCAGGACCTGGATATCCACAGACGACGGCAGCATGGGCCTCCACGGTAACGCCGTGCAGCTTGTGAAGGATATTCTCGCGGAAAGGGAGTACGACGAGATCCTGGCCTGCGGACCCGAGGTCATGCTTTTCTTCCTCCACAGGTTCTGTGTCGAGAACGGCATGAAGTGCCAGATGTCTCTTGAGAGATACATGAAATGCGGATGCGGGATCTGCGGGTCCTGCATGATAGACGATAAGAGGGTATGCGCCGACGGACCGGTCTTCACCTGCGAGGAGATCTCGGGGATGAAGGACTTCGGACGCGCCAAAAGGGAACCTTGCGGCACCAGGGTCCTATTCAGGTGAGGAATGCAAGAATTCCTGGAGATAATGCACGGAAGCCTGGCCGTGAAAGTCCCTTCCAAGCTGTTCTCCGGATGCGATGCCAGGATCGATGCCGAGGCCGCGGGGGAGTTCAAAGGGGTCCTCGAAAGCAGGTACCCGTGGCTCAGCCCCAACTCACTGGACGTTCTCATGGAAACGGCCAAAAAGAAGTACATCGAGGCCTTGGACGAGGAGACTAATGGATTGTCCAAGGTGGAAAGGCTTCGAAAACAAGGCAAACAGGATTCGGCGGAACAGCAGCTCAGACGCAACGTCGAAAGGTATCCGGACAACCCTGACGTATGGTACGCCCTCGGGAAGATGCTTTGCGAGACCGGGAGAACGGAAGAGGGCTACGAAGCATTCAACAGAGGAAGGTCACTCTTCCGCAAATAATGCGTTGAGAGCGTCAGCGACCTCCGGGATCGTCGCTCCCCACGGCACCGATGCGAGATCGCCTTCCATCCTGTATCCGTTCTTAACCTTGCAGCATTTCGTTATGGTCTTCACGCCGTCGTTAACCGCATAATCGGCAGGACAGGTGTTTATGAACTTTGGCTCGAAACCGTAAAGGGACTCGAATATCCTCTTGGAAAGATGGCATCCTACCAGCGTAACATCCTTGTCCAGCTTCGGCGCAGAGTCGAGATAGGATACCGGCAAGGATGACTTCAGACCGGAGACTGCGCACGGGAACATTATCGAACCGGACTTCACATCTTTGGCAAGAATGGCCATGTCCACGTCCACACATTCCTGTATTATGGGATGCTCGACGAAACCAGAATCAAGGGCTTTCTGCACAAGAACAGAAAGTTTCGATGGGGCCGGCGGAATGCTGTCTATGACCCTCAGCTTCACTGGCTCAAGTCCGAAAACAAAGCTCATGTGATCGAACATCCCCTTAACGACGACAGCCCTTCCAGGGCGGTCAGCCTGTATCCTTGCCATTGCCGGCACGTTCAGAACGTCTAAGGACGGATCATCGAGGAAATCCGTATTCTCCGGCAACGAAACTATCTCGAAGGAAACGACCGGTCTGAAAAGCCCTGTGCCCTTCTCCTTCTCCACACGCACAGTGGCATGATCGCTGCCGTTTATCAAGACCATGTCCTCCGTCCGGGTGTATGCTTTCCATGACCCTAGCATACGGCTGATGTTCTCCTCCGTAAGAGGGAAGTCCACTTCTCTGACGGACACATCCTTGCAATGCATGCCATGTGATGCCTCCCTGCGTATAAATCTGATGTCTGACGGAGATAGGATGCAATAAAGTAGAAATAGGAATACTGGATTGGTGGAAACTGCGTGTCGGGATAACATAGGGGCCATGTGGTGGACTGCAGATCCTCATACGGGAGTTCAAATCTCCCTCCCGACCCCATTTTTCGAACGATTCCTCATTCTTCATTCTGCGGGCAAGCTTTATCACTGCACCCTCTTATGATATCTCCATGAGAGTCACAATCCTCGGTGTTGAGAACGGCATCCTGGACGACAGATTCGGCTCCAAGGGGTCGGATTTCAGAGGGGATATGCCGACCAGGTCCTTCGGTTTCCTGGTTGAGGACGTTCCTCCCGGGACCGTGTGCCTTGCAGGGATATTCGACGATCCGGATTCGGTCCCGGTCAGCGGTTTCATTTGGATACACTGGTGCTTCGCCAATCTGAGAGAGCACGGGATGAAGGAGAACGCCAGCCACACCGGCGGGGACTTTGTTCAGTGAACGAATAGCTGGCACAGTGCCTTGGATGACTTTTCGAGAAAGGAAGCAACAGGATATGGCGGACCTTGTCCCCCTGATTCGGAGCACGAATACAGATTCAGGGTCTTCGCCCTCTCTTCCCTTTTGGACATTGAGGACGGTTTCTATCTTAACGAGCTTTTGAAGAAGATAAGAGGGAAAGTACTGGCACATGCCTCCGCATATGCCGGGTACTCTCCGAGGGTTTGATCAGATCTCTCTGCGCCTCATGAGAAGATATGATATCGCAAGGGTCACAACACCCCAGACCACGGCCACGCCTGTTGCCTTTAGCGGATCATAACCGGGCTGCATCACACTCATGCCTTCCATTATCGGCTGTGAAACGGGAGGCATCACCGTAGTACCGTAGAGAACGGCATTGGTTATGTGAGTAAAGACATAGTCAATGATGTACCAGGGTTCTATGTTATAGACCGCAAGCATGCTGTACAGTATGTTCGTGATCAGGAACAGGAAGAAGAACGTCAGGATCGCTGACGTGCCGCTCTTCTTGACCAGAGAGCTGAACATCATCGCCACTCCGGTGGCCGCGAATATGTACAGTATCGCGAATGCCAAGGACAGCAGGATGTTCGGGGGCAGGGCTTGTGTGTAAGCGAAAATTGCCAGGATTGACAACAGATAATAGAACACCATTGCCACTATACCGAGCATCAGTGCCGCGAACAGCTTCCCGATGAATATCGGCCATTTCTTTATCGGCCGAGTGAATATCACAAGGGCTGTGCGCTCCTCATATTCCGAGGATATCGCACCGGACGCGAACATGGCCACGATTATCACCACCAGCAAGTAAGCAAAGGACACGTAGCCTGTGAAATGATCGGTGGCAGTCATGCTCTCATTGAAAAGAACGGGCAATGCGGTGATCAGACCCCATACCAAAAGCAATATCAGACCTACCAATATTATCTTCTTGCCGCGCAGGTACTTGACGAACTCATTCTTTGCCACTACATAGGCCTGTCTGAGATCATCAGAGAAATCTCCTGACATTGTCATCACCTCGACTCCTTTATTATGTCCAAGTATCTGTCCTCAAGGGTATTGCCGCTCTGAGCCAGACTGTATATGCCGATATCCAGGGATACGACATCCTTCATCAACTGAGCCTGATCCTCACGGCCGCCGTCCAGATTGAGTATTATCTCCTTGCCCTGGATGGAAACATCGGAAATGTTCTTGAGCCCTTTCAGCTTCGATACGGCCTCTTCGATGCTGCCCACTGTCCGCAGGACTATCTTCCTGCCGGAGCTGAACATGACCTTCTCCAGGCTGTCATGCAGCAGCAGCTTCCCGTGATTTATCATCGCAACGCGGTCACACAGATCGCTGACCTCATACAGCATGTGGGAGCTCATCAGCACGGTGAGATCCCTTTTGCCGTTCCTGATGCCTTTGAGGATCTGCCTCATCTCCGCGGTCCCCCTGGGGTCCAGGCCGGATGTGGGCTCGTCAAGTATTATGACGCTGGGGTTATCAAGGAGCGCCTGCCCTATGGCTATCCTCTGCTTCATCCCCTTGGAGAAGGTACCTATCCTGTTGTCCTTCCATTCCGTCATCTTGACCTCTTCAAGGATCTCGTCAGTCTGGGTCTTTATGGATTCCGAGCTCATGCCTATGATCTCGCCTATGTAGCGGAAGGTCTCCGCCGGAGTGAGATAAGTATAGAACTCGGGAGTCTCGACGACAGTCCCTGTGCCTCTGAGGGCCTCCTTGGGATTGGCGTTCACGTCGACCCCGTTGATGAAAACATCGCCTCCTGTGGCCTTCGTAAGATTTGTGAGTATCTTGAGCGTAGTGCTCTTCCCCGCGCCGTTGGGCCCGAGGAAGCCGGTGAAACTATTCTTCTCGATATTGAGATTCAAATCGTCCACGGCGACGAAGCTACCATAGGCTTTTCTCAAGCCGCGTATCTCTATTGGGTAACCGTCAGACATTTTAACCAATCTGCTATCGGCACATGCTTGAAATACATTTTGTGCGGACCTGCGAAGCATCCGTACTTTTCCGTACCGATATCATGCCTTATGTATCGAAAACAGGCTCTCCTTTGCAAACGTATATAAATACCCTTTAAATACACTCTTAAAGGTGATCCGATGTCAAAAATGAATATTGAGAACGTTGTAGCCTCCACCTCCCTGGAGCAGGAACTTGACCTTAACGCCATCGAGGATGCCCTTGACGGGGCGGAATACAACCCTCAGCAGTTCCCCGGGCTCGTCTACAGGCTCAAAGAACCCAAGACCGCGACTCTGCTTTTCAGAAGCGGCAAGGTCGTCTGCACCGGCGCCAAGAGCTACCTGGAAGTCAAAGCGGCCATAAGGAAGGTCAAAGAGGACCTCAAGAAGGCCAATATCTTCATCACTGTCGACCCCAAGATCGAGGTGCAGAACATTGTCGCGTCTGCGGACCTCGGACAGGAGATCAACCTCAACACCGTGGCCATCACCCTCGGTCTCGAGAAGGTCGAGTACGAGCCTGAGCAGTTCCCGGGCCTGGTCTACAGGCTGGATGACCCCAAGGTGGTCGTTCTGCTCTTCGGATCCGGCAAAATGGTCTGCACAGGGGCGAAGATACCTCCAGACGTCGTACGCGCCGTTGACAAGATAGCCGAGGAGCTCAGGGCAGTCGGTCTGATGTCCTGATCCTGCTCCTTACGGAGGGAAGCGCATGATCGGGGACGGCATAGCGGGCCTCGTGGGCAACACACCGGTAGTTGAACTGAGAAAGCTGGCGGCCGGTCTGCCTTCCAAGGTCCTCGTCAAGATAGAGGGCACCAACCCGAGCGGTTCAGTAAAGGACAGGGCCGCCCTGGCAATGCTCAGGGATGCGGAGGCCCGCGGACTTATCTTCCCGGGAGGGACAATAGTCGAGCCTACTTCGGGCAACATGGGAATAAGCCTTTCCATGATGGCCGCGGCCGAAGGATACCGGGCGGTCATCGTAATGCCTGATACCATGAGCGCCGAGCGCATAAGCATGATGAGGGCTTACGGGGCAGAAGTAGTTCTCACTCCCGGAGGGGGGGGCATGTCAGGGTCGATCGAGAAGGCGAAGGAGATCTCCCTGAAGGAGAACGGCCTCATCCTGGAGCAGTTCAGAAACCCCGCCAACGCGAAAGCCCATGTTACCGGCACTGCGAAAGAGATACTGGAACAGGTGCCTGACGTCTACGCGGTGGTCGCAGGCATAGGTACCGGGGGCACCGCATCAGGCATAGGCGAGGGCCTGAGACTCTACGGATCCAAGGCATTCGTGATCGGCGTGGAGCCTGCCGAGAGCCCGATGATAACCCAGGGCGTGAGCGGGATGCACGGCATACAGGGGATAGGAGCGAACTTCGTTCCCGAGAACTATCGCAGCGAATATATCAAAGCCGTCGTAACCGTCCCGACGAAGGATTCCATGGACACGGCAGCTAGACTGGCCAAGGAAGAGGGCATATTCGCAGGGATATCCTCCGGTGCCGCCGTACGTGCCGCGCTCGATCTGGCAGCAGAGGTCAAGGGCAAGAGGATAATGGCCATTCTGCCGGACCGGGGAGACAGGTATATAAGCACGGGGATATTCGAATGAGCGATATGAGAATACTCCCTGAGGACCTGGCCGCGGTGATGGAGCACGATCCCGCCATCATCGACGAAGAGGATGCCGTCAATTTCCACACCGGGCTGCACGCTGTCGCGATGTACAGGGAGAGCCATGAGCTTTGGCTGCAGGGCAAGCAGAAGGAGGCCCGGGCCATAAACTACAAGGCGCACATGCTCACGGGAGCGGACATACATCCAGGAGCGACGATAGGGAAATCCTTCTTCATAGACCATGCAACCGGCGTGGTCATAGGCGAGACCGCCGTGATAGGGGATCACGTCATGATATACCAGGGCGTGACCCTGGGTGGCGTGTCCACAAGCAAGGGCAAGAGGCATCCCACCGTAGGGAATAACGTGGTCATAGGCGCCAATGCCACCGTATTAGGCAATATAAGAATAGGGAATAACGTCCGCATAGGGGCAGGTTCTGTAGTGGTCAAAGATGTGCCAGACGACTGCACTGTCGTGGGCGTACCCGGAAAGATAACGAAGCGCAAGGGTGTCTGCGTGGATACGGAGCTGAGACACGACGACCTTCCGGACCCCGTGAAGGAGAAGTTCTCCGAGCTCGAGAAGGAGATCAGGGAGCTCAAGAAACGGCTGGAGCACCTTGAGAGATGACCTCCGAGCACAGTTTATAAACCGATAGTGAATGTCCGAATGCGACCATGTCTCTGAAGATACATAACACGCTGACCGGCAAGAAAGAAGATTTCATCCCCATAGAGGAGGGAAAGGTCAAGATCTACGTGTGCGGCGTGACCGTCTACGACGACATACACATGGGCCACGCCCGCAGCATGATCGTCTTCGACATGGTGGTCAAGTACCTCAGATATTCCGGGTACGAGGTCACCCACATCACCAACTTCACAGATGTCGACGACAAGATAATCAACAGAGCCAGCGAAGCGGGAATATCCCCTTTGGAGCTTTCAGCAGGATACATCGAGGAGTACTTCAGGGACTCTGAGTCCCTGGGGATCGGCAGAGCTGACATGTATCCGAAGGCAAGCGAGAGCATGGATGACATAATCTCAATGGTCAGGGAGATAATGGACAACGGCTTCGCATACGAGGCGGAGGACGGCAGCGTCTACTTCTCTGTCAGGAAGGTGAAGGACTACGGCCGCCTTACCCACAGGAGCCTTGATGATATGGAATCTTCCGGCAGGATAGCCGAGGACCCCATGAAAAGAGACCGGATGGATTTTGCCATATGGAAGAGCGCCAAGCCCGGAGAGATCTCCTGGGACTCGCCCTGGGGGAAGGGAAGGCCGGGCTGGCACATTGAGTGCTCGGCCATGATAAGAAGCCACCTGGGGGACAGGATCGACATACACGGCGGTGGTAATGACCTCATTTTCCCGCATCACGAGAACGAGATACTCCAGACCGAGGCCTGCACCGGGGAGCCACTGGCGAATTACTGGATGCACAACGGCATGCTGCAGGTGAAAGGGGAGAAGATGTCCAAATCCCTGGGGAACTTCTTCAGGGTCAAGGAGGTGGCCTCGAAATACGACCCGCAGACGATACGCTTCTATTTCCTGAACACGCACTACATGAGCCCCCTGATCTACAGCGAGGACGCTCTGGCAGAGGCCTCCGTATCCCTGAAACGTCTGGTGAACAACTACCGTGATCTCCAGTCGAGAGCGAAGGCCGGGGCTGCCGGCTCGGACATGGGAGAGGAGACGGAGGAGGCAAGGATATCCTTCAGGGAGTCCCTTGACGATGATTTCAACAGCCGCGGCGCGATAGAGGCCTTGTTCGTGCTGGCCAAGAAGACCAACAAGGCGATGGCGGACAACACCCTATCATCGGAAGGCGCGGAAAGGGTCCTCTCCTTCCTGAGAGAAGCTGACGGCATACTCGGCATCTATCCGTCCGAGGAGCTTTCCGACGATGCCCTGGACAAGGTCATGCAGATACTCATATCCGTACGCGGGGAGCTGAGGAAAAGCAAACAGTACAAACTGGCTGACGATATACGTGACAGGCTGACGGATGCGGGTATCGTTCTTGAGGATACCGCGGACGGTGTGAAATGGAAGAGAGCCTAGTCAGGAAGAAGGCGGAGCTCATACTCGGAGGCGACGTGCGGATCCCCGAGGGATTCAGAGCCCCGTTCAGGATCTCCAAGTCCACCGCCGGCCCCGGGGCGGGTAAACGCGGCGTTGTCTTCGCCTTCGGCGGCACAAGGGTGAAGAAAGGAATAGTGGATTCCGGCGGGGATTTCGAGCTCATCGTCAAAGAGGAAGGATACTCCCTTAACAGGAACGGGGAGACCTTCATTGACAATGTGACGATCGAACCGGTGATCTTCCACGCCCCCGGTCAGGCCTTCTTCAATATGGACAACAGATGCATATTCCGCTGCATATATTGCAAGTCCCCGAACCTGGAGAAAGGCAGCAGGGTCTCGGGAGAGAAGATGGCGTCCATGATCCGCGGCCTTCCGGAAGGCACCGGGATCGGCGGTATAGCGATCACCAGCGGAGTGGCCGGCGGCATCGAGGAAACCGTGAGGGGCATGATCGAGTGCGTTTCGGTGCTGCACAAGGAATTCCCGAACCTGCCCATCGGTGTCGAGCCGTATGTCAACGAAAAGAGCCAGATAGAGGCTTTCAGGAACGCGGGCGTATCTGAGATGAAGATAAACGTGGAAACGGCGAGGAAGGACATCTTCGACCTTGCATGCCCCGGGCTCGATCAGGATACTCTGTTGGAGATGCTGGATCACTCCGTCTCGGTCTTCGGCAGAGGCAAAGTGGCATCCAACATAATCATCGGCCTCGGGGAGACGGACGGGGATGTGGAGGCGATGATGGAGAGACTGTGCGACATGGGCGTGGTTCCCGGGCTCAGACCTCTCAAAGCAGGCCCGGAAGAGCTCCTTCGCATATCCGGTATCCTGGGCGCACCCGCAGGCACGGACGCTGAGAGAGTGGTGAGCCTTGCGAAGACCCAGAAGAGGATCCTGGAGGAGCACGGACTTGATGTGTCCGGTTTCCGGACCATGTGCTTCGCATGCGGCTGCTGCGACCTGGTCCCTTTCAGGGACCTCTGATCCTGCTGAGCATCCTCCCGGAAAGCTCACAGGCTTTGCATTTGCTGCTAAGCGTCGACTCACCGCATTCGCATACCCTCATCTTGGAGGGACCGCGCCCCGCCTGGATCATGGGTCGGAGCTTATCATAAGAGGACAGGATGCTGTGCCGCGTGCCCGGTGTCCTGGCCTCAAGTCCGTCTATGATGTCCCTGTACTCATTCCTGAGAGCGGCCTCCCAGTAAGGGCATATGCCGTCGTAGAAGGGTATGCCGGAAAGCATCGCATAAAGAAGGCTCTCCTTCTCAGGCAGGGTCCTCAGAGGATTGATCCGGGGTATCATGCCGGGCTGCACAATATTATGGGGACCCAGTCTTGCCAGTCTTTCAACGTCCCCTCTGACGAAGTTCATCATCACCGACTGAGCCATATCGTCCAGATTGTGGCCTGTGGCCAGGTATTTCGCCCCCACCTCCTTCGTTATCATGTTGAGGCACTTCCTGCGGAACACACCGCAGTATGTGCAGGGGCTCCCGGCGTCGGACAGGGGGGCGACCTGATCCATCGTGAGGCCGAAAACGTCGCTGAAGGAGATCTTGCGGAATTCTATCCCATTCTCTGCGCAGAATCTCTCGGCGATGTCTGCGCTCGGGGGCCTGTATCCGCCAATCCCCTCGTCCACCGTCACACAGCAGAGCTTTATCCCGTTCCTGCCGTCGAATACGGAGGCCATTATGCTCAACAGGACCATGCTGTCCTTCCCGCCCGACACGGCCACGGCCACCTTGTCCCCGGCCCTGAGGTCCGCCTGGATCCTGATCTCCTTCTTGACCCTGCGCTCCACGTAGGACTTGAAGTGCCCTGTGCAAAGATGGGAGCCGTTGTATCTTATGTACGCAACGGCCGGGGAGCTGCAGTGATCGCATTCCATGACAGAGCTCACAAACCTCGCGGATAAAGGGGTTTCGGTCATGAGATATTGTAGAGCTTGGGAGGAAGGTCCGCATCCAATATGGCCTCTATTTTCTTCGAGAGCTCCTTGGAAGGTATGTCCGGCACGGATATGTATGATACCACGCCGCCTTTCTCCTCATCGGCCATCTTCTGCGTGGATATAAGCGCCAGATGATCCAGATCCTTCAGATAGGACCAGAATTGGGTGTGCTTGCGCGGGGTGATACCGTACTCCTCGCAGACCACCCAGTATGTCTTCTCCGCCACTGCCGTGGAGACGTAGGACTGATCCTTTATCGACCGCGCCACAGCCAGAAGCGTTATGAGACGGTTCAGGTCAAGGACCTCGAGCTTGGATTCCGTTACCACAGAGTAGGTCTCGGCCTTCGCGGCCCTGACCTCCTCTGCCGTCACTACGCCGGCGGGCAGCATCTCGGCCTTCCTCGCCGACATGTCCAACAGCTCTATGGCATATCTCGCGTCCCCCCATTCCGAGGCTATGTCCGCTATGAGCTCGGCGGCATCATCCCTTATACCGTCCTCCCTAAGGGCCTCTTTCGCCCGGGCGCACACGATGGTCTTGAGCTCCCCGGACGTGTACTTCGGGAAGCGCACGGCATTCGATCTCTTGAAAGTGGATATGGACGCCTCGTCCAGCTTGTCCATTATGTACTCTTGGGATATGAGTATCAGTGACACTGAGGATTGTATGTTTATGCTCTCCTCGCTGAATCTGGACAGTTGGTATATCAGATCGACGGACCCCTTCTTCAGGAGAAGATCGGCCTCATCGATGACTATCACCAGCTTCTTGCCTGATTTGGATATCTGCCCGTTGAGCGTCCTGAGCATCTCGGACGGCGAGAAACCCCTGTCCGGGAATCCGGGGTCGAAGTGCCTTACAAGATGCAGCAGTATCCCCGCCTCGGTGGACCTCTGCCTGCAGTTCACTATGATATAATCCACTGGCACATTGTTCTCTGCACCATAGCGCATCAGATCTGCGCAGAACCTCTTGGCCGTGGCCGTCTTACCGGTACCGACACTGCCTGAGAGGAATGCGGTCTCAGACCTTCCGCTCTCGATGACGGGACGGAAAAGCATCAGAAGCTGATCCATCTGGGCTTCCCTGTGGACAAGTTCCTTCGGAACGTACTCGAAGGACAGCTTCAGACTGTCCTTGATCACCACGGAGGCCTTCCGGGGGAACATATCAGTTCCTGCTGACCCTTATGAGGCCTGAGAACGGGACCGTCTCGATGCCCTTCTTCTCCCAGACATCCGCGATGATGTTGATCCCCAGGGAATCCGATGCCATATGCCCCGAGATCACCAGGTTCACGTTATGCTTCTTGGCCTCGTCGATATGATTGTCCGGGAAATGCATCCCGACTATGGTGCCGACCCCTGCCTGGGACATCTTCTCATAGACCTCCTTCGGCCCGGATGTCCCGCCCGTCATCTTGAATATCACCTTTCCGCAGCGGCCGTTGGGATCCCCGCATATGATCTTCGGAGGCGAGTTCTGCTCCGCGGCTATCCTGAACTCCGGCTCTTCCATGAGCCGGTCGATTATCTCCTTGAGACGTTTCGGCTCCTCTTTCGAGAACTTCTTCTCCAGAAAGCTCTGAACGCAGTTGTCTGCAGGGGTATGGATGTTCATTATCGGCATGCCCAGCAACCTTCCGGCATCCACGGACTGGTTGTAGTTGGATCCCATGACATTCCTGAGGACCTCCTTCATCCGGGGGGCCATTATCCCTTCCGCCACGTTTATGGGCATCCCGGCATCGTGATACATGTCCGTCTGCATCCACATGACCTCAGGGAACGGCGTCTTGGCAAGACCCAGGGGGTGATGGCCTACGACGGCGTCGATACGCTCCCCCTTCTCCCTGAGCCTGTCAGCCAGGACCATCTCGCCCGTGCCGATGTCTATGCCCCATAGTATCCTGCTGACCTCCGCATCCCCGTCTCCCCACGAGAATCTGGAATCAGCATAGGGGTTCCAGAGCCTTTCCTCATCGAAGTGCCTTTTTGCCTTTTTCGCCTCTTCCCGGGCATCCTTGGCCTCCTTAAGGACCCTGTCGATCTCCTCTTTGGACCGGGGGTCGTGCTTGATCCCCGTCTTTATGGCCAACTCATATGCCTGACTGAGCTTCATGGCACCAGGTATGGTTTTGTGATTGATAAACGTGTATGCGCTTTCGGGGAACATTTATCACTTGGAACCAGGTTAGGGAGGATGCGGATCCCGATGAATGAGATTTGGACTGAAAAATACAGGCCCAAGGCCCTCAGCGAGGTCGTGGGACAGAAGCACGTCACCGAAAGGCTAGAAGCTTACGTCAGGACGAGGAACATGCCCCATCTGCTGTTCACCGGCCCCGCGGGAACAGGGAAGACCACCTGCGCTCTGGCACTGGCAAGGGAGCTTTACAGCGACTCCTGGAAGGGGAACTTCATGGAGCTGAACGCCTCCGATGAGAGGGGGATAGACGTCGTCAGAGGGAAGATAAAGGAATTCGCCAGGACCGCCCCCCTCGGAGGAGCGGAATTCAAGATCATATTCATGGATGAGGCCGATGCTCTGACCACGGATGCTCAGGCCGCATTGAGAAGAACGATGGAGAAATACTCCCGCATATGCCGTTTCGTACTCTCCTGCAATTATGCTTCTAAGATAATCGACCCCATACAATCCAGATGCGCGGTGTTCAGATTCAAGCCTCTGACCCAGGAGGATGTGAAGGGCTTCTTGGAGAGGGTGATAGCATTCGAGAGCGTCAAGATCGTCCCTGAGGCTGTCGACGGCCTTGTGCACGTGGCACGCGGTGACATGAGGCGGGCCGTGAACTCCCTGCAGGTTGCGGCCTCCATGGGGAAGCTGATCGATATGGACACCATCTATCAGACTGTGGGGATAGCGAACCCGGAAGAGGTGAAGAATATGCTGGAGACTGCCATATCCGGTAATTTCATCGGGTCCCGGGAAATGCTGGATGAGATAATGATAAGCTATGGCCTATCGGGTCAGGACATAATAAAGCAGGTCCACGGCTCCTTCTTCGAACTGGGCATAAGCGACAGCGACAAGGTGCGCCTCATGGACAAGACCGGGGAGATCGAGTTCCGCATAATAGAGGGCAGCAACGAACGCATACAGCTGGAAGCCCTACTGGCCTATCTCGTGATGGTCGGCGGGAACAACAGATGATTCAGTAACGGTTATCGAATATCCTGTTGGATTTCTTCTCGCTTCTGGGCAGATCCCCCATAGGCACTGCCTTGGCCACTATGGTGAGCCCGACCCGTGACTTGAACATGTCGCACACGGCGCCCTCCAGCTTCTCCTTCTCCCCTGCAGGCAGTTTCGTCTCGAAGAAAACGGTCATTATATCCCTGCCGTTGAGGTGGTCTATCATCACCTGATATTCGCTGCTGGCACCTTCCGCCTCGCTTATGATCTCGTCTATCTGGCCCGGGAATATGTTGACCCCTTTCACCTTGACCATGTCATCGGTGCGGCCTATGAGAGTGGCTATCCTCGGGAACTCCGAACCGCATTCGCATCTGCCGGGTATTATCCTGCTCAGATCGTGGGTCCTGTACCTTATGAGGGGCGCCCCCTGCTTGCGCAGAGTGGTTATGACTATCTCTCCCGTCTCCCCGTCCGGAACGTTCTTCCCGGTCTTGGGGTCTATTATCTCTATGTAGATGAAATCGCTCCAATAGTGTATGCCGCTGTCACAGTCGCAGCTTATTCCGACGCCGGGGCCGTATATTTCCGTCAGCCCGTATATGTCGTAGAGCTTGACGCCCAGCTCCGATGCGATCCTTTTGCGCATCTTGTCGCCCCAGCGCTCAGACCCTATGAGGGCCCTTCTAAGATGGATGCTCTCCTTCACACCCCTCTTCTCTATCTCCTCGGCCAATAGGAGCGCGTAAGAGGACGTTGCGCACAGAACCGTTGATCTCAGGTCCTGCATCATCCTGATCTGCTTATCCGTATTGCCGGGGCCCATGGGTATCACCATGGCGCCGAGCCTCTCCGCCCCCGCCTGGAAACCCACGCCCGCCGTCCACAGGCCGTAGCCGGGAGTGACATGGACTCTGTCCATATCGGTGACCCCGGCCATCCGGTAGCATCTTTCGAACATCTCCGACCAGTCATCCACATCCTGCTTCGTGTAAGGTATTATCACCGGAGTGCCTGTGGTGCCGGACGAGGAGTGTATCCTCACGACGTCCTTCTCCGGGACGGCCTGCAGCCCAAGGGGGTATGCATCCCTCAGCTCATGCTTGTCCGTCATGGGAAGCTTGCGGAAGTCCTCCCAGGTCTTCACGGCACTGAGGTCCAGGTCCCTGTATTTCTCCCTGTAGAACGGGCTTCTCTCCTTCAGGTCAGAAAGCCCTACCAGGATCATCCGCAATTGATCGTCGTTCGTCATAACGCATCCTCACGGCGATGGGTCGGATACTATTTAACATTGTACTAAAAATATTCAACAATGTACAATATAGTTCATTTTCTGAATCTTGAGAAGAAACCTCTCTTTTTCTTCGGCGAATCAGGATTCATGTCGGAGATGCTCGATATCGAGATACGGGACCTGGACAGCAGATCCGGGGTGTTGAGCTGAACGAACTCCTCTTCTTCCTCCTTGCCGTCATCCCACATCACGTTATCCTTGGATGTGAGATCTATGAGGTATTCCTTAGCCTCCGAATTACCCTTCCTTGATGCGGTGGACAGGTACTTTATGGCCGTGCTCTTGTCCTTCTCAACGCCCTTGCCCTCAGCATACATCTTCCCCAGCATGTAATCGCAGCCGTCATGGCCTCTCTCCGCACCGTTCCTGAACGATCTGGCTGCGGCCATGAAATTCTGGGGGATGCCCTTTCCCCTGTAATACAGCAGACCCAGTTTGTAATCCCCGTCCGGATAGCCTGCATCGGATGCCTGCCTGTATAGCTTCATGGCCTTGTGGAAATCCGCATTAGCCCCTCCGGAGATTAGCATCATATCTGCCTTGGCAACCCTTGCCTCCGGGAGCCCTCTGTCCGAGGCCTGGGCGTACCATCTGAGAGCCTCGTTGGGGTCCTTGTTCACGCCGTATCCGTACTCGTGCATCCTCCCGATCTGCATCTGGGCCTGGGAGTATCCCAGCTCTGCTGCCATCAGCAGCCAGGAATAGGCCTCGTTCCTGTCCTGCTCCACGCCCTTGCCGTCGAAATACGCCATCCCAACCTCATGCATCGCAGAGTCCATTCCCTTATCGGCGGCCTTCTTGAACCACTCGAGCGCTTCCACGTAATCCCTCTCTGCGATATACCCCTCGCTCAGAATCACACCGTACTCGGTCTCCGCATCAGGATGGCCTGACTCGGCAGAGTACTTCATGAGCTCCACTGCCTCGCCCTGCTTATCAGGATCGTTCATCAGCTCTAACGACCTCTTGTAAGCGAGCACGGGGTCCATTCCCTCGTGAGGGCTCATATCACGTTCACCACCTTCTTCTTCGACTGCATTATCTGTGCCGGGAGCATGTTCATGCCGTTGCTCATATCGCACTCGATCGCATGCCCGTTGCACTCAACGAACATCTGTATCAATCCGTTGACGTCCGCAGCGAAGCGCACGTTTATCTTGGTCCTGCCCCGGGAGATCTTCCCCGGAAGGGGGATCTCGAACCTTTTTATCATGAAGCCGTACGGCAATCCTGTGTAGTAGGTCCCGGGATTCGCCTTCGTCTCATAGACCTCCAACTCCAATGTCTTCTGATCGTCCCTCTTCGGTCTGAAGACGGCCTCGGGCGTTATGGGAAGAGGGGTGCTCCTGAAGACCACGTTGTATATCGTCTCATTACCGTCCACGCCTGCCTTTATTCCCAGCGTTTTGCTGAGAACGGGCTCCACGACGATATTCCCGTCGGAGAAGACAGAATCCGCATACAGCGCAGAGCCTTTGGCCATGGACGTGAACGGCTCATATATGTCAGTCCTGACGGTCGGAAGAGCATCATCCACATAGCGCATCATGGCTGAGATCTGAGACTCCCCCCCGGTCATGACCACCTTTGAGATGTCCCTCTCGCGGAGACCTGCGGACCTTACGGCGTTCAGCATCATCGTCGTCAGACGAAGGTTCAGCTCATGGGTGGCATCCTCGAACTCCTCACGCCTGACCGTATAGGTCACAGGCATCCCGTTGATGTTTATCGTATCCGTCACCCGGTTGCGGACGGTCAGAAGCTCCTTGACACGTCTGGCCTCTGCGGCTATATCCCGCCTCATCTTGCTGTTGCGGTCGGCCTCCTTCTGCGTCATGCCGTACGCATCTATGATCTTCCTCTGGATTATGTTGGCGAGATGAAGATTCCAGTCCTTCCCTCCGAGATTCCTGCTGCCCTCGTTCGCCAAAACGCTGAACTTGTTGTTGCTGACCTTTATGACGGATGCATCGAAGGTCCCGCCCCCCAGGTCGAATATTATCAGGTTGCCCTCCCTGAACCTGTTCTCCCTGCAGTAGGATATGCAGGCGGCCGTGGGCTCGTTGATCAGCTCTATTGCCTCCAATCCGGCTATCCTCCCGGCCTGGATGGTGGCCTGTCTCTCGGGAACGCCGTAGTCTCCGGGGACAGAGAGTACGGCCTTGGTAGGCATTGCTCCGTGATTCGCCTCGAAGCGCAGGAGCATCTTCCTGAGCACCAGGGCGGACATCTCAGTCGGAGTATACGTGGAGCTCATTATGGTCCTGGTGTACTTTGTTCCCATCTGCCTCTTGAAGCCTGACGAGAAGTTGCTGTACCCCTCTATGCGTGCCTGCGCCTCCGCCTTGGAACCGATGATCTTCCCCATATCGGTGAAGAGGATGGAGGACGGTACCACGACGGACCCGTCCTGCCCCTTGTCCACCTCCGGGTCCCCATTGCCGTCAAGGTAGGCCAATACGGAATTTATCGTGCCCAGATCTATGCCTACGCAATAGTCATCCACGGCTTCCCCTCCGGCTCATCTCAACCCTCTGATGATCCCTTCGGCATCCAAGTCTATCCTCTCTGCGGCAGGTTTCTTGGGCAGCCCGGGCATAAGTGTCATCTGACCGCATATCGGGACTATGAAACCCGCCCCTGCGGAAACGTAAACGTCCCTGACCGTGAGCTTCCACCCTGTGGGGGCGCCCTTCCTCGAAGGATTATCGCTTATGGATGCCTGGGTCTTCGCTATGCAAACGGGCAGGCTCCCATACCCGGCGGCTTCCAGGGAGGATATCACCTTCTCTGCGGCGGGCAGGTAGTTCACCATGGAGGCACCGTATATCTCGTAGCCTATGGTCTCGATCTTCTGCTTTATGCTAAGCTCCGTCCCGTACAGGGGCCTGAAGTCCTTCCCTTCCCCTATGGCCTCTACGACCTTCCGGGCGAGTTCCATCCCTCCTTTCCCGCCGTCAGTGAAGACCGTGGATTCCGCAGAGGGCACACCGAGAGAATCGCAGTGGGACCTGATCTCGGCGATCTCCTCGTCCGTATCCGACGGGAAGCGGTTTATCGCCACAACGACAGGAACGCCGTACAGCCTGAGGTTCGAGATGTGCTTGTCCAGATTGGAGTACCCTTTCCTCATGGCCTCAAGGGTCATGGTGCTCTCATCATCGATGTCCGCATCCCCGTGCATCATGAGGGCCCTTGCCGATACGACGATGACCGTGCAGTCCGGCGAGAAGCCCGCCTGTCTGCATACTATGTCCATGAACTTTTCCGCACCCAGGTCTGCTGCGAAACCGGCCTCCGTGACCGCATAGTCCCCCAGCTTCATAGCGGCCCTTGTGGCCACTATGCTGTTGGATCCGTGGGCTATATTCGCGAAGGGGAAACCGTGAACGAACACCGGCTGTCCCTCAAGGGTCTGAACCAGATTCGGATTGATGGCGTCCTTCAGAAGGACCATCATCGCTCCGACGCAATTCAGATCCTTCGCGGTCACCATACGGCCGTCATAGGTGTATCCGACGACCACCCTCTCCAGTCTCGCCCTGAGATCCTCCCGGTCCGATGCGAGCGCCAGGATTGCGGATATCTCCGATGCCGAGGTGATCAGGAAGCCGCTCTCATGGGGCACTCCTCCGATGGATTTGCCTCCGAGGCCCACAACCGTGTTCCTTAGCTCCCGGCAATTCATATCGATGGCCTTCCTGAGTTATCTTGGTTGGGTCCAGGCACAGCTCGTTGCCCTTCGCTATGTGATTCTC